>OGIK01001012.1_pt1 | contig 29318 bp, 14 predicted proteins | sample 1571781 | NCBI WGS metagenome assembly OGIK01 (sample SAMEA2581956, study PRJEB24529) | metagenome | biome: Human gut stool | place: China | collected 2011
CCCAGAACAATCACCTTTTTGATACCACTTTTCGACATAGTAATTTGGGTTGTTTAATTTATTGATTTTATAGAATGTTATAATTGCCTTACGAGATCACAAGGTGCAAAAAAAATGCGTTAGTAAAAATAACTAACGCATCCTATATAACCAAATGATAATCCTTTAAAATAAAAAAATGAGCTTCATTGTCCGACATATAACCGGAAAAGTACGCTGGATTATCCTTATGTGCTTTCTGTGTCATGAAACTCTATCTTCAAAATTTCGGCAAAGATAAGGCTTATATTTCAAACATGCAAGAGATGGTGGTGCCCTCTTTCTGAAAAATACTTTTCAAGTTGACCGAAATGTCCGGAAGATAATTTTATTTTCCTATCTTTATCCCCATCAATCATTCAAATAATTCTGATATTATGAATAAGACACTTTATCTCATTTTTATTTGTCTCCTTCTATGTGCCGGCACCCGTCTTGTTGCCCAGACTTTTGATTATAACCGAGTGAGTGGCCATCCCCGCTTATTGATGAAGCAGGGTGAGGAGCAGCAGATACGAGAAAGCCTGAAAGATAACCCCGAAATGCAGCGCGTCTATAAGCAGATTGTCGGAGAAGCCGACCGGCTGTTGGTCTGTCCGACGTTAACGTATAAGAAAGAGGGACGTCGTCTGTTGGCCGTTTCCCGTGAGGCTTTGAAACGTATTTTTGACCTTTCGTTTGTATACCGGATGACCGGCGAAGATAAATACCGCTTGCGTGCCGAGCAGGAGATGGTGTCCGTCTGCTCTTTCGGCGACTGGAACCCGTCTCATTTCTTGGATGTCGGCGAGATGACGATGGCGGTTGCGATCGGTTATGACTGGCTGTTCGATAAGCTGTCTCCGGAGACAAGGAGAGTGGTACGTGAATCGATTCTTCAGAAAGGTTTTGCTCCGTCGAACGACAAACAATATAACTGGTTCCTGAAAGCAGAAAACAACTGGAACCAGGTTTGCAATACCGGGCTGGTATATGGAGCCCTTGCCCTTTTGGATTCGGATAGCAAAGAAGCGGCTGCCGTTATTGAACGGGCTATGTCGTCTGTTCCTCTGTCGATGAAAGTGTACGCGCCTGACGGCAACTATCCGGAAGGGTATAATTATTGGGGATATGGGACGAGTTTCAATGTGATGCTAATCGCCGCTTTGGAATCGGCTCTCGGTTCGGATGGAGGACTGAGTGCGGTGGAGGGCTTTATGTCTTCGGCCCGGTTCATGCAGTATATGGCGGGAACGACCGGTCTTGCCTTCAATTTCAGTGATGCACGCGAAACGACTCAATCTTTCCCAGCCATGTTCTGGTATGCATCCAAATTAGGCGATCCTTCCTTGCTCTGGAACGAAAAAATATTCCTGACACGCGAGGATACGCATTTTACTGCGGAAGAAGAGCGTTTCCTGCCGATTGTCCTGATCTATGGTTCCCGCTTCGATATGAAGGAAGTGACGCCTCCTGTCTCGAAAATCTGGACCGGACATGGAAAAGTGCCTGTAGCTCTGATCCGTACCGGATGGGATAAGGAAGAAGGTTTTTATGTCGGGATAAAAGGAGGAACGGCTTCGGCCAACCATGCTCATATGGATGCCGGATCATTTGTGTTTGAAGCTCAGGGAGTACGCTGGGCACAGGATTTGGGTATGCAGGAGTATTATTCGCTGGAAAAGAAGGGGGTACGCCTGTGGAACGGCAATCAGGACGGGCAACGTTGGGATGTCTTCCGTTATAATAATTTTGTGCATAATACGTTGACGGTGAACGGAGAGAAACACCAGGTAAAAGGAACGGTTCCGATTCTCGCCACTTATACGAAAGATGCACGGTTGGGAGCCAGCTTGGATATGACTTCTTTGTTCGGTAGTAATCTGAAGAAAGCGACACGCGAGGTCGTGCTTGTGAAGGAACGGTATTTGCAGGTAACGGATCAAGTACAGGCTGCCGGCCAACCAGCTTCTGTCCGGTGGACGATGGTCACCTCCGCCACTCCCAAGCAACTCGATTCCCACACGATGGAATTGACGAAAGAAGGTAAGAAATTACATGTGATTATCGACAGTCCTTCGGCTGCCGTCTTTTCGGTGGTCGGTAATGTTCCGTCTCACGGCTACGATGCTCCGAATCCCGGTTCTGTCCGGATTGTTTTTGATGTTGATGTGAAAGCCGGTCGGAAGGAAACATTGAAAGTGCGGCTGGTTCCGGTTGTGGAATAATACATGAATGTACCGATATGCCGGGGTACGACAATACCGGTGAATGGGCATATCGGTATGCTTCAATTCCTATTTGTTATTTGCCGAAATTCGAGTTCCTGATGATTTGCAGCATTTCCTCTTTCATTTCCTTCGTTATGTTGTTTTGTGTACTGGGCTGGAAGGCGAGAAACCTCTTGGCTGCTTTATGGAATTTGTCCGGATGTAAAAAAGAGGGGTTTGTATACAATTTGGCGAGTAGGAAGTAGGTATATCCCTGTTCCGGTAAAATCCGGCTGATTTCCAGCAGGTAACTTTCCGCTTTCCGGTATTGCTTGATCGCCTTTTCGTTTTCTGCAATTGCATAGTATAGTTCGGGGGCTGCACTTAGTTTTAATGCCCTGTCCAACCATTTGATGGCAATATCGTGCTGTCCGGTCTTATAGAAACATTCTGCTCCCTCATATAGAAAATCTGTCCGGTGGTATAACTGGACAAACAGACCGGCATACCGGCTGGCTGCTTGTTCGTACTCCTGATTATGATATAATTCCTGAAGCGTCTTCCATTCCCTATAGGTATAGTAGGTATCTTTCTGTCCGTAGAAAAGAATGCAGGTAAGAATGGCGGCGATGGCACTGATATACGGGATGCTCCTCTGTGCTCGCTGCTTGTCATGTTTCGGATTGGTCACACATATGGCGGTCAGGAATAAGAGCAGAACCCAGTAGGTCGGGAGTTGGAGCGGATAGGAATAAAGGGCGAAGATTCCGAGTGCCAGAATTCCACCGGATGTTCCTATCTGTCTGTGTCTGATCCCATAATAAAGGGAAAATGCGAGCCAGAAGATAAAGAACAGCAACCCCGTAATACCTAACTCAAGTCCTATTTGCAGATATTCGTTGTATGCATACTGGGGACAGGTTGCGGTTTGTTTTTCTTTGGAAGAAGCGGTATCGGTTTCAAAATAGGCAGATTGTTCCTTTGCGTATGTGGCTGGAAAGCCGCCTATACCTATGCCGGTTACTGGATGTTCCATGATGGCCTGGGTCGTGATATTCCAGATCAAAAGCCGGCGATCTCCGGCCTGGGCTTTTTGGATATTCCCGACCAAAATGACTGCCGTGATCGCAACAAACAGGATAATCGAAGAGATGGCAAACAGCTGGATGTGTTTCTGTATGGCTTCTTTCGTCTGTTTCCATCCGATCAGCCTCATCCAGCAAACCCAGATTCCGGAAAGGAGGGCTGCAAGCCATACGGGTTGGTCTGTTTTGAATATTAAGGTAGTGATAATCAAAGTAGATCCGAGAATGGAAAAATAGAACAGGAAAGTACGGGATTTCCACAAAGCGACCTTGTCGCAATTCTTAAAACGGAGTAATGTGTTCAGACAGACTGGAAAAATGACTGCGATATAGCCATAGAAAGGCTCTGGTTTCAGCGATGTTTCAAGCAACCTGAAGACAGGATGGGTGATGGGAGCAGGATTGATGGCATGGCTGATCCCCCAGATGGCCGGAACGATTCCGGTAAATATGATGATTGTAATGAAAAACGGTCGTAATTCCTGATGCGCCTGTAAAGCACCTCTGAGCATAAACCAAAGGGCGACCAGTTGAGCGATGAAAAGGAAACGTTCCGGCTGAAGATTCTCGTCTTTGTCGTAAGAAATCAATACGATACCGAATAGGAGCAGTAATAAGGCATCCGGTAATGAAAAGATAAAACGGCTTTTCTTTGTTGTAAATTCCATAAGTAGAACCCCACCGGCTAACAATAGAGATGTGAAATGAAACCAGCAAATTTTTCCGGACAGCGTGCCGTCTGCTAATTCCGGATTCATGGCGAAGATTATACACAATAGTAACATTCCACTCGTTGCGAGTAAAAGTAATCTCAGATAACTAAAAAAATTATTCATAATTATATTTATTAAAATGTGAAAAAAACTCTGCTTTCTATGGGTTGAGAGGCAGAGACCTTCTCACAACTTATCTGTCAGGCATTGCCAAATGGATGGCAAAGAAATGGACCGATGCAAGTATACCCTATTTAAACAGAAAGAGAAGCCAGTGTGTTTTCCTTTTGGGAGGAAAAATTTGAACAGGTCTAAAGAGGTCGCAAAAGTATATTTTGCTTTATTGGAGGGTGAATGTTAGAGTTGACATTTTGTTGACAATATGCAAACGGCTGGCATACAAAATATTTTGATGATAAACGGTAATCCTTATTTGAAAGGGGAAAGTTAAGGTTAGGGTTGTTTTTTTAATGTGAAAAGAGGTAAATAGAGGAAGATTCCTAATATAGACATGACAAGCCCGCCGATGGTGCCGGCGGCCAGCGGGAACCAAAACGCTTCCTTATCCGGACCTAACATGAATGGGATGAAGCCTAAGATGGTCGAAACGACTGTGAGGAAAATGGGCGTGATCTTAGCATTCCAGGCTTTCAGATATGCCTTGTAGGGCGACATCAACGGTTTGCGTTGCCGGATTTGGTTGTATTCATTCAAAATGTAGATGCTTGCGTTAACGGTTATGCCGCACAACAGGACGAAGGAGGCAAATCCTCCTTGGTCGAAATTCAATTTGAACCAATAGAACGTGAGGAATACGCCAATGTAAGAGATCGGTATTACAAAGATAACGGCCAACGGCTGTTTCAGCGAATTGAACAGGATACTGGTGGTAAAGAAGATAATGACGATGATCAGCAATAACAGAAGATATTGTTTATTGTCCTTTTTGTCCCAATACCAGTAAGCGCTTTCCGACTTGGCGGTATAACCCATCGGCAGTATGGCATTGATTTCCTTCAGGTCGCGTTCCTGTATCTTATTTCCCTGATTGGAAGCCCCGATATATTCGTATTGCAGACAGAGGCGGTATTGTTGGTTTACTTTGCAAACCTTCTGCGGCATCTGTCCTTTTTCGACACTTGCAAGTTCTGCTAACTTGTAGGGCTTGCCGTCAATAGTCTGTGGAACATACTGCATGCTCCACACATCGTATTCCTGTGACTGGCGGGAGGAGAGTTTCAGTTTCTCTGTCTCTTCGTTGACGACGATCGTCCCGGTATAAATGTCCTTTCCGAAAACGGGATTGATGGAGGCGAACAGGTCGATCGGCTGTATGTCCTCTTGGGTCAGTCGGGCTTTGTTGAGGTTGAAGTAGAACTCTTGGTAATCGTCTTTCCACCACGAGAACTCTGAATTGATCAGCACTTCCTTGATGCGGCGGTGGGTGAGCAACTTGGCTTTCAGCTGTTCGGCCCATTCGTACAGCTCGTCGTAGTTGTAACCATACATCACGATACGGAAAGAACCGGCTCCTTCGCGCACATCGTTGCTGAATCCCTGGTCCTGCAGACCGTAGACTTGCCAGCTTCCCCCCCCCAATTCAAGTGCTTTGCTGATGATTTTGCTTTTCAATGTGTACGGGAAACCGCTCCGTTCACTCTCTTTCGTAAAATAGATGCGGATACCGGCCTGGCGTGCGCTGTAGACGTTTGTTTGGAACTGTCGTATCTCTTTGAAGGTGCTGAGATAGGCTTCCATCCGGCTCATCAGGGTATTCATCTGTGGCAAGGTTGTCCCGTTCGGGAGCGATGCGCTGACAGACAGGACCGTTTCTTCGTTGCGGGTGAAGTAACTTCCTTCATAAACTTTTTGTACGAACAGACGTAGGGTCCCGCCCAACGCCTTATCGACGATGGGTTTGATCTTCTCCTTGTACGTCTCGTTGGAGGCGAATTTATTATATGTATCGATTAACAGGGTGTCTGTTGCCGTGTAGACCTTCTTTTTGTCTTTCGTGTCGTATTCGATTTTTTCCGGTAACAGAAAAACCGGGATGCCGAATGCTAACAGTAAAATGAAACATGCCAATTTCTTCCATCCGCAAAGGAAATCGATCTGACATTGATAGTACCGGTTGTAGTAGACAGGGAAACGTTTGAGAAAGCGGTTCGTTCTTTTTTTGATCCGGCTTTTCCATGTATACTCGGTCTCTTCTCCGGATATGTTCTTTTTTCCGCTTTTTTTCCATTCCAGGTTCATCTTATCGATCAGGGCGGGAACCAGGAAAAGCGCGATCAATAGGGAGACTCCTAAATTGATGATGACGACAGCCGCAAAATCCTGCAGATTGAGCTGGCGGTGCGTCCGGACAGCGACCAGCGCGGCATGACCGCCTCCGGGATGATCGTCATCAACCCGCCGTGGAAGCTGGAGCAGCAGATGAATAACGTGCTGCCGTGGCTGCACAGCAAACTGGTTCCGACCGGCACCGGCCACGCCACCGTCAGCTGGATCGTACCGGAGTAATCGCAACCATCGGTGGAACCTTTTAAGCCTCGCGCTACAATCGCGGCAATCAACGATTAAGGACATATGGGCATGAGCAAACATTATGATTACCTCGCCATCGGCGGCGGTAGCGGCGGTATCGCCTCAATTAACCGCGCGGCCATGTACGGCCAGAAGTGCGCGCTGATTGAAGCCAAAGAGCTGGGCGGCACCTGCGTCAACGTCGGCTGCGTGCCGAAAAAGGTGATGTGGCATGCGGCGCAGATCCGCGAAGCGATTCATCTTTACGGCCCGGACTACGGTTTCGATACCACCATCAACCATTTTGACTGGGAGAAGCTGGTCGCCAGCCGTAGCGCCTATATCGACCGTATTCATACCAGTGCATTCGGAGCAAAGGTCAATGCCGAATCTGCCGCTGACGGAATACGCGCCTGCGAAGGGCTGGAATTGGCAAAGTATCTGAAACCTGTTGAAAAGGATGAGGCTACCGGTTCGAGCCGCAAAGAAGGACGCCCGGTATTGTTTACCATCGGTGACAGTACGGTTAAAAATAAAGATAACGATAAAAACGGTATGTGGGGATGGGGCAGCGTGATAGCAGATGAGTTTGATCTGAATAAGATATCTGTTGAGAATTGTGCTATGGCAGGACGCAGCGCCCGTACATTCCTTGACGAAGGTCGCTGGGATAAAGTATATCATGCACTCCAACCGGGAGACTTTGTTCTTATCCAGTTCGGACACAATGACGCTGGAGAGATAAATACCGGAAAAGCCCGTGCCGAATTGCCCGGCTCCGGAGAAGAAAGCAAAGTCTTTTTAATGGAGAAAACAGGTAAATATCAAGTCATTTATACTTTCGGCTGGTATCTCAGGAAGTTTATCATGGACGTTCAGGAAAAGGGTGCGATACCTATCGTTTTAAGCCATACCCCACGCAATAAATGGAAAGACGGAAAGATAGAACGCAACACTGCCTCCTTCGGCAAATGGACACGCGAAGCTGCCGAAGCTACCGGAGCCTATTTTATCGACCTGAATAAAATAAGTGCTGACAAGCTCGAAAAGAAAGGTATCAAGAAAGCGGCAGATTATTATAACAATGACCATACGCATACTTCTTTGAAAGGAGCGCACATGAATGCCAAAAGCATCGCAGATGGACTGAAAATGGCTGATTGCCCGTTGAAACAGTACTTGAAATAAGAGACAGACTCATCTGATATATTCATAAAGCGGTTAATGCATTTCACTGACAATGCATTAACCGCTTTCTTCTAACTATTATTCATCCATCGGAATGACCTCTTGCATATAGATAGCATCAAGGCTCCAAAGTGCCGCATCATTTGTACTGATGCTGACGCATTCATCCAAAGGGGCCGGAACTTCGGGTGGAAACAGTTTAGTGATCCGGAAAGGAGGCGCAGGTGTATGTTCCAGTCGGGTGAATAAATCCTCCCATGCTTCTTTTGCCATTAGTGCATCCCGCTTGTGGTAAGCAGCGTATGCCATCAGACGGGAAATTCGGAAACGGCTATGATTCAATTCCCACGCCTTTTGCTTATAACGTGCCGCATGGTCCAGCCACGCGTCTTTCCATTCGGGAAGGTCAATCATACGTATCATTTCGTTCATTACCTCAAAACCACCCATAATAGTCATTAAATGATTCGAAGATTCCAGCTTGGGATCACATTCACTGGTGATGATTCCCGTTGCCGGATCGAAACCCAGCGCTTTGGGTCCCGTAAAGATACGGTTGGGCAGGGCTGCTATACTTTTCATTCCGGCTACGATCTTATCCCGGTAAACAGTGTTGCCTGTACGCTCCCACTCCGTCATCCAGTTTCCGGCATACGCCAGCCAGTCCGGACCGATACGCAGTCGGGCAGGCGCCGTACAGGGATATTCACTGCGAGGCTGTGCCAGCCGCATAGGGTCTAATTCATATAGTTTCTGATCGGCATCCTTTACTTCAGTCATCAAGTCACCGCAACGTTCATCGGTAGTGAGATAATAATAGAAACGGTTCCATGCAGCCTGACTGATCCGGGCTTCTTTGGCACCGCATCCCCAATGGCTGACATTATGTCGGCTGCCTAATCCCGCGTTCGGTCCGATATGGTAAACGTCCACTTCGGCTGTATGACGGGTCATAGCTTCTGCCATACGCCAGATATCTTCACGACCTGTACGCAGGAAGTTGTACCACAACCACATATTAGAAGCCAGTTCTGTATTGTCCCAGGCAAATCCACCTATATCATAACGCCAAATATGACGGACCGGGTCATAAGCATGCATCACATCTCCATAATTCCAAAAGCCATACCATTTATTCTGCTCTATGGCTTTACGATAAAAATCAATATATGCATCCAGGCGATCTTCTACCCGCGCACGAAAAGAAGTACTCCGGTCCGGAAGGCTCCATACGCCGAAAGCCTGCTGTGCATGAAGATAGTCCGGCGTGGGCAGCAATATTCCCGGTTCTGAGAGTGATTCAGCAACATCGGCAAAAGCTTCTTTTCCTGCATACCCTTTCTGTGGAATAAGTGTGAGTGTAGTGGTGCGGGCAATGCCATAAGGAGTACTCATTCCCTCCTGAACATCTTCGTAGCTGGCATTCAGATCATGAGCGACATTATCGTAGTGACGTAAGTCCATCGGTTCTCCTTCGGGGCTCCATAACCATGCCGTGATCGTTGCAGATGAAGTTTTGGCACCCGATATTTCGAGGGATGAAGGATATGACTGCCAAAAATCATGCAGGCAGAGTCCCAAACCTCCCGTAATATCACCGACAAAAGCATAGCCTCCGCTACGGGTGCCGGAGAAAGTTCCTATCCAAGGATTATTGTCATTGGCACGTTTGCGAATGGAGAAAGCATCAGCAGAGAGTTGAGACAAGCGATAATCGTTCCATGAAGCCCAGTTATCAAGAAGGTCACGATTCTTCCCGTCAAAAGCCTCGTAAGGCGGGATGCGTTTGCCATCCATTTGTTGCTGTTGCAGAGAAAGTGTATCCTCTTTGCCGAGTGTCAGTTTACGCCGTCCTGCCAGCGGTTGTACCGGTTCACTCCAAACGCCTCCATCGGCACAGGAGAAAGCGACATGACGGTTATAAAGGGCTTCACGCATAGGAGCATCCATACGAATGCCCAAGGAACGAATAAAATCCTTATTTTGATCTCCGTCGTACACAAAGCTATGTACGATCTTGATCTGCTCACTTCCGGCGTAGAAGTAGAGACGGACTACGAACGGAAGCCACTCCCGTCCGGTTTCACTTCTGTGGGTGCCTTCCAGTTTGACGAGTGTCCGCACCTTACCGGTACGTTCTACTGTGGCCGATGTCAATGTTCCGGTATAGTTGGTAAAAGCGATTTGAGAAGTATTTTCAAGTACCGGTTCGCTTTGAGTGTTACATACAAGGCGTGCTTTTTCACCGACCTTCACTCCTTCACGGAATAGACTGTCGATCAGAAAATCTCCCTGACGAGGGATGTAAGCGGAAATAATTCCTGTCTCTATGCGGATACTTTGAGGTGTTTCAACAACAGATAGGGATAATTTATTGCTACGATCATCGGCAGTCCTTGAAGATGCTTTTTCTTTTGACTTTTTTCCGGTCTTTTTGAGTAGCAGTTTCTCCGTATTTTTCGGAATAACTCCGGCTATCCCTTTCCATTTCACAGAACCATCGGGCCAGTAGGCCAATGCCCAAGTATCTGTCGGAAGCATTTCACCTTTATCGGTCATCAGCTGCAAAGTGTGCTCCGGGTATAATTCTCCTTCATTGAAGGGAACTCCCAGACTTACCGCTTTGTTTTGCTGCGGAGTATTACCGATCCAGTGTAATGGTATTTCAGAAGTTTCCTGCGACGAACATTCATAATGAAAATTGGCGATACGAGTTCGGGACAAGGTGGTACGAAAGCCGAACCAACCTTCCGTAAGGGGTTCGGCATCGCGGAAATCCACCAATCGCACTCCATTTATATAATAACTAACCCTATTATTTTCATTCGTTATCTTGATATGATACCACTTGTTTGCCTCCAACAAATGGTCGGCATCTGTATATTCTTTCAAGATTGCGGGACGGGCTTTTGCATTTGTAACAGCCGCTTCGTTGCCGTCATAACGGCGAAAACGTGTAGTAGAATTATGATTCCCACCGTATCCCATATAGTAAAGTTGCAGGGAATAACAGTTCAGAAAGATGCCATTACGCCATTTCTCACGTTTCCAGATATTATCGGGGTATTGAGGGTCCGAAGCCATCCAAAAACAATTCAAGTCACTCAAGCGATCGCCTTCTGCCTCAACAACGACACACGCATCGTACTCAATGGTTACCTTGCCACTCATCTTTTCTTTTCGCCAAAGAGTTAAGCCTTTGGGAGAAAGAATTTCAGCGGTATCACCACGAAAGGTTACTTTATAATCCGGAGATTCGGACTCTACTTTCCAGTATTTATGAAACTGGCGGGCGTTGAGTCCGGAGGTTTTATTATCTTGGGCGTTCGATGCCAAAGTAATAAGCAAGAACAAAAAAATAGATATGCTTTTCATATGCTAATTTAGGATAAGGAGTTCCATTATAAGGAACATTCTCAATGGTTTCACATCACAAAATTAGAAAATACCACCCGAATGATAAATAGAATATCATTCATTTAAATGGATATTTGTTCAACAAACGGTCTTCTTCCAGCAAACAGCAATATCATTGATTGTATTAAAAGTGACAAATACAAAAAAAACGATCTGATAACCAAGCCTAACTTGATATCAGATCGATTCATTTATCTTCAGCGTATATATCTATTTTTGAAACACAAGCTCACCCATACGGTCTGCCGTACTAAAGACTATGGAACAAAGGCCATCTTTTATTTGCAACACTTCCATTCCAGCCAGTTGAACGATCTCCGGTTCAGCTCCGGTTTTACTACTCAAGATCTCTAACGTGGCATTCGACTTCACACCAACCGACAAATCACCGTCGCAGGATAACACATATTGTCTTCCTTCCATTACGTTGGTAATAGCAACACTATTGACGTCGGTGAACAAACTCCAATTATTGGCTTTATTTAATTCAATCATGTTTCCCCATACAAAACGCTGATTATCGGTGCTCAATACACTTGATACAACCACTACATCAAGTGATACGCTGTGTCCTTCCAAATCTGTTACATTCAAGACGACTTTGCCGTATTTCACTCCCTGAATGTATATCAGATTTTCACGATACTTGGCGGTAGCATAACCTTCTTCAGAAAAAGAAAACTGGTATCCACCGCTTCCGCTTTCAATCTTTAGTATACCTTCACTTCCTTCTTTGATTTGAATAGCTGTACGATCAAGCTTCAGTTCAGCAACCGTATCTTCGTCTTTGCAAGACGAAAAGAGGCTGAGTTGAGATAATATCAAGACAAAAGATATTATATAAATATTAATAAACTGTTTCATATTATTCTAAGTTTATCCGTTTTATCTTTTAAATTTAAGCGCAATAGATTTTGTAATGTTTCCGTTTGCATCTTCAATGACTGCCTTCACTTCAAGCACGCCGCTAAAATCAGACAAGTCTATTGAGTTCTTATCAAACTCCGTCGTTTCTTCGCCATCTACAATCACATACATCTTCGTGAACGATGCAGCTTCGGGTCCCACTACACTGGCTTTACTTCCAACTACAACAATTGTCGGCTTCTTCAACCAACCAAAATCAAGATCAGTAGGTTCACCTGTAGCAAAACATCCCATTCCCCAAAAACGTAATTCCGCATCAGTAGTCAGCTTTCCGAAATTAACATCAGGCAAATCTCCGTTAGGCTTGCGGTCTCTCATCAATTCCGCTTCTTCCAAACTAATAAAATCGGTTTCTATCACTTCCTCGCTACCATCAAACGAATTGTTGGATACTTCGCTCTTCGCCCTGTTCACCATTACAATATGCTTACTACCCGATCTTGTAACCAATGATAAGTTGTTCTTAACCATATGATCATATCCGTTGACATCAGTCGGAGGAAGCGCCAGAGGTGACTCACGGTTTGTCATATTATAGTTTTCTCCGCTATTGACAGCCGTATTGCTCTCAAATATAATTCCACCTAAATGATGATTGGCATAAAATCCTCTCAATCTATTGTAATAAGCCAAACTATTCCGTACCTCATGTTGAGGGATCACACTGGGTATGGCAGGCAGTTTGTCGGCAGCCATTCCATAGCCTCCGGCTTTAAAACCGGTACCGTCACCAGCAACTTCTTTGGTTCCGGGTTTATACCCATTCAAGAAAGACCAACAATTAATTATCTTCACAGCCTCGAAGCAATTGATCAAATCGAAACCATCATCACTATTGTACCATGCGCGACATCCTTCAAACACATTTCCCGTGCCTTTGCCTTCGCCAACTGAAGATGAGTTAATGTGACCGCCAAAACCATCAACATTGCCCCCCTTACCACCTTCGGAAACCGAATCATAATTGTTGTAAGCATCACAGTTCAAGATGTGATTATTGCTTCCTCCAAGCAAATAGAAACCAATTGCCATACCATCATGCGTTCTCAAATCTTCAAATTTGTTATTATTGGCTCCTTTTACAATACGGAAACACTCTGATTGCGTATGACCGGTAATAGTCACTTGCGTACCGATGACATCAAATCCCTTTAGATAAAGATTGGAACCTGTAACATAAAACACCGTAATACGCTGATCTTTCGGTTTTACCTGCGAAAGATCAAAAATGGGCCTCCCCTGTTTATTCGGATTAGCCAAATAAGAAATAGGTTTACCTGCTTCACCACTTTTATTCATATGAAATACACAATGATAAAGTCCGCTATTGGTAGTTGTCATCGGCACTTGATTGGCGGGAACCACATATGTTCCCGGATTGATATAAACTACATCTCCCGCAACTACCACTTCCTGCACTTTTACTAAAGTGGCAAAAGGTTTATCTGAAGTTCCCGGATTAGAATCACTTCCCTCAGGATCCATATAATATGTCTTTTGTGCGGCTAGAGGGACTGATAACATCAGTCCCAAAAGTAAGTACGTTATTTTTGTTATATCTTTCATAATTATCTTTTTTTGATTGAAAAACATGCTATTTAATGAGAAGAAGACTTACCTTGCAAGTCCCAAGGTACGAAATAAGCACCATTCATAATCTTGGCTTTTACTTCTGCTTGTTTAGCCTGATCGGATTCATATTTCTGCCCGACAAAATCTGCTATGAATGAATAGTCATTCCAACGTTTTGCCACACGAATCATAAGCGGATAAGTTTTTCCTTCACAAGGGAATTCCAAGAAGGCTTCTTTCACCAATTCAATATCATTATGCTTTTTGATCTTGTCCTCGTCACTCAAACCGTCTAATTTTTGTTCTGCTACAATCTCCTCTTTGATGTCTTCCGGGGTCTGCCACATATCGCGCTTGCCAAGTCCTAAAATACCGCGAACACCGTTATCGGCATACGTGCGGCGGAATCCCGCATAAAGTGTTGTCCACAATCCCCAGTTGCAATTCAGTCCTTGCCATTGTTCGCCCAATACTACACCGGCTCCGTAGAAGGGATCCACACCAGTATTCATCAAGACGGATACCGGCTCAAAACGTCCCATATTATTCAGCGCTTCAATCGCCATGAAATAAAGATCAGAAGTGTGATAAATCATTATATATGTATCGTCATGAGCAACAGAATGTCCGCTCTTTCTAAATCCACGGTATTTGCGTATCGCATATTCCACATCTTTTTCGATTTCCTGAATGGCTCTGAAACGCGCATCAGATGTTTTAATAGCCGTTGCATCGGCAGACGGATTGAAAGTAATATCTTCAAAACGTTTTGATCCTGGCACAGAAGCACGCATCATATAGCTTCCGCTACGGTCGAAATGATTCAATAACGAATTCTGCTGATTGTATTTGTAATCATACATAATAACAGATTCAGCTGCTGTCAACACCGGCATCTCAGAATCATATTGCTGACCGTAATTGCTACCGTAACTTCCCGAACGCATATACTTGATATTAGCAACATTTCCTTGATACTCAGCCAACGCAAAAGTTCTGCTCATTTCTCCAAGAATCGTTGTAGCCGCTTTCTGATAATCCCCTTTCCAAAGTGCGATTTCTGCCTGTAATACGAAGTATCCGGGAACCATCATATTCCATCTTTTATATTCATCGTTTGTGGAAGTAGCTCCGTTAGCTGGATCAAGCCACTCATTCCATGACATATTGTATGTACCGTTTATTCCATCAAAGCCTGTATTCAACAGTTTGTCGCATTCATCGACAAGCTCACTCAGGTTCTTAGGAGTCTGGCTGACGATATCTTTCATGCTTTGCATCGGATCGTCGAACCATATAGCTTGTCCATATATCTTTGCCAACATGAGATAAGTCCATGTTTTCAATCTCACCGTACTACTAATCAGACCTCTATAATCATCGTCATCTACGGTAGTAACATGTGTATCCCTGTATTCTTTTGCTTTCTGCAAATAATCATTGCAAGCAATAATTACATCATAATACTTAGCAGGGTCGGCGTATGTGTTACCGCTCAAATCATCATCATAATTATAGATGCTGTAAAGGTCTGCCGGTGTATTTTCGGTAGGTTCCAACAGCTCTCCACGCATATCGGTCAGATAAATAGCTTTGTCTCCGATAGCTTGTATCTTTGTGATGATACCCAGAAAACCGGAATAAAGCTCGCTGCCTTCCTTGATATATCTGTCACCATTCAAGGTCGTATCATTGTTTGGCTCAAAGAAGTCACTACACGAAGCGAATATCATCGCCAACACCCCCATAAGTATTATTTCTATCTTAAACTTTTTCATTTTCATTAGAATTTTAAATTAACGCCCATTTTCACTGTTTTGGGTTGCATTAGCTTTGCATTATCAAAACCTTGCATATTCTCAGCATAAGAATAAGAGAATTCAGGGTCCATTCCCAAATAATCGGTGAAGGTCAACAGGTTCTCGCCTGTCACATATATTGTTCCCGAACGGAAGAAATTCCAAAGTGTTTTAGAGAAAGTATAGCTTAATGTCACATTCTTCATTCTCAGGTAAGATGCATCTTCCATCCAGCGAGAAGAGAAATAGCTGTTGCCCACAGGATCTTTCCATGTTGCCTTCGGCATATCGGTCTTCTGTCCTTCTACTGTCCAACGGTTTACGGCTGCAATACTTTGGTTGTTGGTAGTAGACACAGCCTCCAATTGTTGTCTGACAGCATTGTATGCGATGTTGTCTTTTGAATATGAGAACTCTGCAGAAAGAGCAAATCCTTTATATTTCAATTGTGTATAGAAACCTCCAAAGTACGAGGGAGCAGCACTGCCAAGAAGAATACGGTCTTTATCGTCAATACGGTTATCGCCATTCTGATCTACAAAACGTACATCTCCGGCATTATAACGACGTCCGGTACGGTTACTGAGATTTGCAGCGTCAGCTTCAGCTTGTGTGGAATATACTCCGTCAGCCTGATAACCGTAGAATTGGTAAGGAGATTCTCCCACACGGTTGACCATCTGCACACCATTATCGTAACTCAACACAATTTGTTCTTCACCACCCAATGACTTGATCTTATCTCTGGAGCGAGTGATGTTTCCACCTACGATCCACTCGAAATTACGAGTGCGCACCAATGAAGCCTGCACTGACAACTCTATACCTGTATTCTCCAACTTACCTACATTCGCATAATAAGGAACCGATCCATAAACGGATGAAAGAGGCATGGCTGAGATCATATCGCTGATTTGATTGTTGTAATAATCAAAAGATACGTTCAGGCGATTGTTTAATACAGACAAATCCAATCCGAGATTCAAAGAAGCATTCTTCTCCGGTTTCAATGATACGTTCGGAATATTAGAACGAACGATGGTTGACAACTGCATGTAAGGCACTGTAGAATAATAGTATCCACCCATCTGTGAAGAGAAGCGTGAGTTACCTGTCAGTCCGTATTCGGCACGTACATTCAACTTATTGAGCCATGTAGCATCAAGAAGCGGTTTCCATCCTTTTCCCAGCAAGGTTACTCCTACTGACGGATATGTATAGAAACGAGCTACATCCGTACCGGTAGAAGAAGCTGCATCAACAGCTATATTCACAGATGCCTGTACCATATTATTGTAAGTATAGTCGGCGTGTCCGTAAAAGTTTGTCCAGTTCCAGCTATTGATATAACCCAAGAAGCGTCTTCCGTCAATCGTGCTGCCTAATGTCTGGTAAAAGTCATTGCCAGTGTTGCGCCCTTCTCCTGCATCATATTCGTTTTTAGTAGTCATCAACTGCCATCCGGCTATTGCATTCAACTGATGAACATAATTGAATGTTTTCTTATAACTTGCATTCAAGTTGGCGAAAAAGTTTGTTGTTACAGCTACTCCGTCGCTTACCGCATTATTTCGCAAACCATATTTATCGCTTAGCGGCACTATAGTGGCTTCGCTTGCTCCGGGGATAAAGAGATGTTCGTTATCGTAATTATAATACAGACCTACTGTTCCGGTCAGTGTCAGTTCACGGAAAGGGTTGTATGCGATACCGGCTTTCATATTCAGATCATATTGGCGATTGCGAGAATCCAACGTGTTAACGATAGCTAAAGGATTGCTGACACTGTAATCTCGGCTCTTGCTCCGTCCATAGAAATGCGATGCGTAAGTCTTTAACGTATTTCCCTCGCGGTCTTTTTCATATGGACTCAGGAAAGGAGATCTTGCGTAAGCTGCCAATATAGGATTCGTCGTAATATCCATGCCCTGCATCTGATAATGTCCGTTCATATAAGCCAAACCTACCGTTGCAAAAATATTCAGTTGTTTATTGACCAATACATTAGCATTCAATAATGTATGAAAACGTTCCATACTTGTGTTATCCATCAGGCCATTCTCGCGGTAATACCCTAATGATAGGTCGTACTTAGCAATATTATCACCACCTTCTACTCTGAAAAGATGATCGGTGGAAGCGGTGTTCTTGTAAATCAAATCCTGCCAATCTGTATTATTGTTATACAGATAGTTGTAACGTGGATCGTTCGGATTCTGCATGAAAGGAAAATTGTTATAAAAGTTCTGCGGGTCCTTAGAAATAGTCATTCCCATATCTGCCAGATACTGTTTGTAGTCATCCAGTCCCATCACCGGCATCCGCTTATCATTCCAGTTGATTCCGTATGATCCATAATAGCTTACTCGCGTCTCCAAGTCATTGGATGCCGTACCGTCTGTTTCGATCAAAATTACACCATTGGAGCCCATTGAACCATACATGGCCGCCTCAGCACCTTTCAATATAGTGATATTCTGTATATCCTGCAAATGATAAAACTGGAAGATATCGCGTGTAAAGCCATCAATCAGTGCCGAAGGTGTTTTATCGGGCATGTGGGGCACACCGTTTATCACAATCAAAGGAGCGTTATCACCAGTCAATGTGCGGATCCCTCGCAAGTTATAATAACTGCCTTCTCCCGGCATACCACTACTGCGTTTCACTTGTAAACCGGCAACTTGTCCTGTCAATGCGCGATCAATCTTCGTAGTTCCCGGCATAAAATCTTTCTTAGCGATATTAGTAGCAGCCGTATAGTCTTCCAACTGCATTTCCCCTTCCCGACGGAAGGGGAGAATCATAGTCTCATTATATTTATATTGATTTTCCGGAATCAAAGTAATCACAATATTCGAACGTTCTCTGATTAGCTGTTTCACGGAGAAATACCCCGGAGCCCATACAGAAATCTCGCCAGCTTTAGAAAGATCCTTCACTTCAAACTGGAATGCACCTTCTTTGTTTGTAGTTACATTCATCGTATCCAGTACTGTGACAATGGCGCCTTCAACCGGCTGATTTGTCGCTGACAAAATCTTACCTGTTAGTTTCTGGCCTCCTTGTCCCCATGTATTTGCCACCCCACATACGAGTAGCGCAGAAATACTAAGTATTCTTTTTATCTTTTTCATATCCTGTTTATCAAGGTTAATACAAATCTACTGTTGGACGGAAACACCAAGTGGTGGGTTCCATGTCACTTTTTGCACCTTTCGTAAATTCAATCGTTACTTCAAGTTCTTCCGTTTTGTCAAATATGACAACCCCAAGATCCGTAGATCCGTCACGGTCGTACCTGCTATCTTTGTAAAGTTCGCTATATCCACCGCCACTACGGTCATGATTGGAACCTTTCATGGTAGAGGATGGAATAGGGCCGCTTTCACATTTAGGAATCTTCTTGCCATTCAAATAAAAGGTTGCATTTACTTGCGAACGAGAGCCGTTGAATCCCATATAGAAATTGTATGGTCCGGCAGGTATTTTATAAGGCACAGCCGTAAAGCCTGTAGTAGAAGCCTTGTCTTCAACCAGTCGATAGCATTTGAACTTAAAAATACCTGGTCTGTCGGTATCCACAACCCACAACATCATAGATTTACAATAAACAGCCGGTAGCCACGGTTTGGGCTGATTGGCACCTACATATTGTTTTACACGATTCATTTGCACATTCTCGCCGATATCTTTCAGATAAGTACTGATGTAATTATATCCGGGATAATAGTACTTTTTATCTTCATCCGTCAATTGGTCAAACGTCTCAAAACGTTCCTTGATTCTCCAAATCAATATCTTGTTGGTCGGTATTTTCAATGAAGTTATCTTGTAAGCAACGCCGTTACTCAACTCTACCGGATTATCAAGATCTACTTTATTAACTGTTGTACGCCATTGTTGATCAAAAACAGAATAGAAGTCCTGCGTTGAAGCCGGATCACTCTCATTATAAATAAAGTCTTGTTTTACATACTTTTTACTAAAGAAAGCTGTCTGGAATATCCAGTTGTTCAAAATAGAGTCTTCACGTTCCATATTCCACGATTTCAACTTCTCTTTTGCTTCTTTCAACGCATTTTCTATCAAGTCATTAGATGGTACCAGCAATGTAGCGGTAATGTTCTCTGAATAAAGATCTAACTTCTTATCTGCAAAATACTGACTCTTTTCTGTGAATACAGAGTCATATACCGTATTTCCTGTTTTATCAATTCCTATAGGTGTACTTGCAGCTTTATCAAATACTCTTTGTGTACGGCTCAATACCATTTCCTTAAAAATAGAGTATTCTTCATCCGGCAAATCTTTCAGATATTCCATTAATGCCTTAGGAGTATTGATATAATCTTCCAAATCATAAATGTAGGCATTGTTAGTTTTAATCACCTTTTTCACCTTCGAACCATTGAAATAAATTCCCGGTTCCATGCCATCCACAGGCTCATCGTAGATTCTTACAGTCACATACTTACCGTTCCACATCAACAGACGCTGTCCATCTTCCAGATTACTGGGTGAAAGAAGAGCATCAGTAATGTGTGCTTCCGCCTTAAATATCTCTTCAGCGGTTGCTTGTCCTTCGCTACCTTCTGCTTTTGTAACAGGTTGGTTGGCATTAGCGGTAGATTCATTACCCACCACCATAATAGTATACATCAGGTTTTTCTCCTGCCAAGTTTTAATCACGCCTGTTTTATCAAACAGTTCATACATTTTACTATAATCCTGAGCAGTCTTTAAAAAGTCGGCTGCCGGCTCATCCACCGCTTGAATCTCCGTGTTGTCAATCACCGTTTCCCACTTGGAATAATGCGAATCCCAAGTATCCGTACAGGCGCAGAGTCCAATCGAAACCAAAGCTGATGCTATGATATATCTAATTTTCTTCATGGTTGTTATTCTATTACAGGTTCAAACAATATATAATCAAAATACATACGGAATTTATTATGCGAGCTGGCTGCAGGATCTACCACAACTACATTCAATGTGTGAGAAGCAGTCGTTGTAAATTCAAACGCAGTTTCCTCTCCGCTCAAATTGGATGTTAACGGTGTATTGAAACAATCTTGTACATCTCCCGTCTTTCCATCGTAAATACGTTTGTTATCACCACCTGCCAGTCGTTTAGAATCTAATCTAAAATTGGTCAAACCAGCTTGACTCCCTTCTCCTCTTTCACCGATAAACTTCATAGACGGATCGTATGCGTAATACAAAGTAATTCTATACTTTCCGGCTAAAATGGGAGGAATAGTCAAATCTAATGTACCGTTGTATCCTATATTGACCACCAAGGCATCATTGTTCATCAACTTAGTCCAGTTGCCCGAAGTGTTAGCACCTTTGGTGCAATATGACAAATAACTCCAGTCGCTTGCCAACGTACCGCTAGGTCCCATTTCTATTTTGTAGGATGAAACTTGTGGAACGATCTCTTGTCTGCCGATGAATTTCGTTAATGCAGTGTACGTATCATCATCGTCACGTGAAACCTGCTGATAAAGTTGTCCTTTTCCTTTAGCAGCAATGTATGAAGATACTTCGGGATAATCACAGAAATCAAAAATAACAGGTATTGGTTCAAAATCGGTTTTCACTGGCAGATATCCGTCAATTGGTTGGATATATCCGTTTTTCACAATCTCGTCAGCTTGTTCCTCTATGAATTTAACTCCATTATTTAATCCGTTTTCAGAAATCAAGATCAAGTCGTTTGTAGCTCTGGTATTCAACATCTTTCTATATTCCCATGTTTCTCTGTCAAAAGGTTTGGAGAATGTGCGAAGAGATTCAAGAGTATGTTCTCCATCCATTATATGGTAAGCTATAAACCTGTTCAACTCATTATTGGGAAGTTCATAATCGTCGGTCAATGCTCCAACCTTGGCAGCCAAAGCACTAAAGCTGGTGATACCTTCCTGTGCAAATACAGCATCGGATACGGCAAATACTGTGAAATATTTACGCAATTCTACTCTCATGCCTAACGGACCTTCGAGTACGGAATTCACAACACTCAGCGAATCGCTCCATGCTGTTTTCTCCAACGCTTCACAGAATATCTTATAATTACCCTTGTCTGAAAGACGTGCGTAGATAGTCTCTACTGCCGGACTCAACACATCATCAAGCACATATATACGCCCATTGGCTGTGCGTATAGCTAATTCGCTAACATGAGCTTCTTTGTTAATGTAAACAGATTTATCGCCACCTTCGTTACCGAAAGATACTTTCAATGCATCTCCCGAAAGTGTTCTGCCAGGCAGTTCACCGCTTTTCACAAAATCCTCCCGATCAATGGAGTCATTGATGACATGATATGTAACAAGAGTGCGGGCATATTCATATCCCAAATCTTCGATAGAAGTGACTCCCTTCTTTTCATAAAAGCGGAGAACTGCATCGTTAGTAGGTGCCAACACAGTGAAAGCATCCTCTGCACGATTTACAGCGTTGAACAAATCTCCATATTTCAACACTTTCACCCATTCGGAGAAATCGTCAGGACGGTTCTGGAGATAGGTTGCCGCAGGTTGTACATCATATACTTTAAATACCGTATCCTTGTACGGATCATCACAGGAATAACAAGTGATGCACAAAATCATTAAGCAAAATCTTACAATATTCTTCATAGTATATATTAATTTGCAGTTACATCATAATAAGGATTCTGTATTAAATTCGGGTTACTGTCGATCTCACCCTGACTAATAGGCAAATACCAAGCATCGGTATTCTTCAGTACCGAACGTATCCAACTGGCGCTAACCGTAGAATTGTTCTCAATGATCATATTGATAAACTGATCTTTATATTTAAAGTTCTGTGACCTGCCGAAGCGTAAAAGATCATACCAGCGTTTTCCTTCCGCAGCAAATTCAAGATCACGTTCCTGCAACAAGTATCCGAGCATATTTTCTTGTGATACAGCATTCGTCTGAACACTTAATGTAGTGACGTTGGCACGGGTACGTATTTTATTGATAAGTTCCAAAGCTTGTGCGAAATTTGCTTCGCCGCCTTTCCAGATCAATGCCTCAGCTTTCATCAGCAATACATCTGCCATGCGATAGAGAATCCAGTTGGCATCTTTATAAGAACGAGTCGTAGACAATCCATCCTTTCCGCCGATTCTGAACTTAAAGGGAAGATAGCCTTCTGTATTGGAGTTACCAATAACGGTTCCCGAAGAAAGAACAAACGTATTGCCATAGCCACGAACAGTGTTGGAAGTCACCCATTGATCAGTTTGTTCGTCAAACAAACGCTTACACATTGCGTTCGAGAATTGAAGACTGGCAACTGTCGATTGTGTCCAAGGATAAACGTTAGATGGCGAAGGATATGTACTCGCTGTAGCATCATCGTCAGGAGATTGATTGCGTGACTGATCAAAGTTTAGTTCAAATATAGAACCGTTGCTGTTGCCCGGGAAGAAGATATTGTACCATTGTTCGGGGTCTTCCACAAATGCCGGACGGAAAGCGGAAGTTGAATTAATCAGCATATCTGCATATCTTACACAACCATCGTAATCTTCGCTCCACAAACACACGTCTGCCATCAATGCATACAGTGCCCATACAGTGACGCGTCCTTTACTCATGCCGGTCCAGTCTTCATCATCATACATTTCTTTAGCTGCTCCTGTGGAAAGTGCATTCTCGATATCCAGCTTGATTTGTGCGATAATCGTCTCTTCCGAAGATTTGGGTATATCGACAGCATACTCGTCTGTCATATAGGGTTCCAGAATCAACGGCACTTCTTTAAAGTTACGTACCAGCGTAAAGTATGTCCAAGCGCGCATAAAATATGCTTCCGCCATATTTGAATTCATTACTGCCTCATGATATGTTTCATCCTGCCTCTTTACTTCCGGTGCATATTTAATTATGGAGTTCGCCACATTCAATATAGAATAGAAACCTCCCCATTTGCATTCGCCGGATGAAGAATTCAACTGAAAATTCTGTAATTCCTGTTTCGATTTACCTGAATAAGCATAAATGGATGCCCCGCGAAGTTCGCCCCAATAAATTAATGTAGGAACCGTCAGACGCATGTTTTGATATCCTTGTGCTAGTACCTCTTCCACCTGCTCTTTTGTTTTCCAGTATTCCGGAGATACCTGTTCGTTCTTAGGCAGTACGTCTAGCCAATCATTACAACTGGAAGTCAGCAAAGTTGCTCCGGCCATTGCTATGTATATTAATAATTTCTTCATTTTGTTATCGTATTAGAAACTTAAGTTAAAACCAAAAGTATATCGTCTGGACACAGGTGTCGTTGCACCGTCCGTAGCCAGGTCTGTCGGTCTCGACGGTAGGTTTACTTCCGGATCCTGACCGGTGTAAGAAGACCAAGTAAACAGGTTGTATCCTGTAACGAAACATGTCAGTGAAGTGATACCCAATTTATTGCAAATGCTTTTCGGAAATGCATAATTCAGTGTCAACTGTTTCAAACGAAGGAAGGAAGTATCTTCCACAAAACGATCAGAACCTAAATAGTTGAATCCTTCGCCATACAATGCACGCGGTATATCTGTAATATCACCTTCGTTCTTCCATCTTCTCAACACAGCCGTACTCTGATTGGCGTTACCGTGCATGGACTCATTATTCATACGAGCCGTATTCACGACTGACTGTCCGAAACGTCCGTGGAAGAAAGTATTGATAGAAAATTGTTTATACTTGACAGTCAATCCCGCACCACCAGTCAATGTCGGATTGGCATTACCCAAATAGACAATATCATATTGATTGATAACACCGTCATGATTGATATCTTCGTACATCGCATCTCCCGGCTGACAGGTAGCTGTCAGGTTTTTCATTACGATTGGTCTACCTTTTGCATCATTCATTACATTTCCTTCAGCATCACGCGCGTATGTTGCTTCCGTATTTTGATATACGCCTTTGTAGCGGTATCCGTAGAACGAACCGATAGGACGTCCGACTTCTGCACGGGCAGCGTATGCTCCATTCTTGGGTGAATAATTCTCCTGTACCATATTGGCTGGCAACTCAGTTATTTTATTTTCGTTGCGGCTAAAGTTCACATAACCGTTGATACGCCAGTCTTTATTCTCAAATAAAACAACATCCGTACGGAACTCCCAACCTTTGTTCTCCATTTTACCCGAATTGAAATAACTAATCGATCCGAAACTGGTAGTTGAAGGTAGTTTGTAGTTCTTCTGCAGCAAGTCTTTCACTGTCTTATAATAATAATCGAATGTAAATCTTAAACGACCTTTTAATACAGAAGCATCCAAACCATAGTTATATTCGGTAGAGGTTTCCCATCTCAAATTATCCAACTGCATACGGGCTTGCTTTGTGGCTGACATGTTCATATAGTCTGTTCCCTTCACATAAGCACCCAGATAAACAGAAGCACCGCTAGGAGCACGTCCGCTCTGACCGATACTGAAACGGAATTTCGCTTCGTCCAACCATTTATCTCTTGCTTTTTCCATAAAAGACTCGTTCTGAAAGTTCCATGCAAGACCTACAGCGGGAAAGTAACCCATTCTTTCATTACGTCCCATAGCAGAGTTACCTTCGGCATTGAGAGATCCGTGAACAACATAACGATCCAGCAATGTATAGTTTAATACTCCTACAAAAGATACATTACGTGTTTCCGATTCGCTTGAATTCATGTCACTGATAGTAGTTCCGACTACCGGATCAGAAAGATCAGAAGAAGCATTGCCGTATACTTCGCTATTATAGCCTGAATTAATATACTGACCAGTACGAACCAATACATTCGCAATAATATTATGTTTATTATTCCAGTTCTTGATATACATCAACTTATTCTCTGTCTGCAAAGCCAACTGATCGGAATAAGCGTCAGCACTCTGATTGGCATATTGGTTCACTTGCTCTACTCCTGTTACTACTTGCGGCAAAAAACGACGTGTTTTAATTGCACGCATGTTGATAGAAGCCCAACCTTTATAAAAAAATCCTGGCAATATCTCATAATCAGCACGGAATGTAATCTTACCTTCACGCTGCACAGTTCTGTTGATTGCTTCATGTGCCATAGCAACGGGATTATAGTTACTCTTTCCATTAAAAGAGCCTTCAAAATTCGGATCATGATAAGTAAAGTACTCATCGGTCAATGTACCTGTCAAATCGTTTACAGTAAAAGGTGATTTATTCGGCATTTTACTCAACGCCTCCGAGCGAATAGTATTTACCCAATTCGCATCCGTATTGGTCTGCGAATAAGAAAAGTCTGCGCCGAATTTCAACTTATTAGAGAACTGATAGTTAATGACCATAGAAGTATTTAAACGGTTCATAGACGTACCGATAGTAGTACCGATATCACTCATATATCCTAACGAGAAACGATAAGTTGCTTTTTCACCACCACCATTCATTGAAAAACTGTTATCAGAAACCAATGCTTTTTGGCGTACATAATCCAACCAATTAGTATTTTGATTATACTCATCATAATATCTCCAGTCCGGATTGTCACCGATTGCCGGTGCATCAGACAACATATTCAGATATTTATTTCCCGGATTATTCAGACCGATGTATTTGGCCGAGTTCCAGATAGATTCCTGCATAAGAGAAGTATATTCCTTACCGTTCAACATCGGGATAGTACTCGGATCTTCCTTCATTGTCCATTTGGAAGAGAATGAGAAACGAGTTTTACCAACCGTACCTTGCTTTGTTTTAATAACCAATACACCGTTAGCACCCTGAGTCCCCCAAATAGCAGTAGCTGACGCATCTTTCAGTACTTCAACTGAGGCAATATCATTAGGTGAAATATTTAAAAGGGCCCCCAAATCTTCTTCCGTAGCTGTGCTAAAATTGAAGTCATCACTGATGTCTGTCGGATATGGTACACCATCGATAACAATCAACGGGTCAGAAGATGCATTCAACGTACTTGTACCACGGATTCTGATAGCACTACGGCTACCTGGATCTCCACCCAAAACAATATCCACACCACCCAACTGTCCTTGTAAGGCTTCCTCTATAGATACAACAGGTGCCGCAGCAATTAACTTTTCCATATCAACTTTCTGAGTAGCCGAAACCATTTCTTTGTCCGATATACCTAAATCATTTCTATTTAACCGACGGGCTGAAACGACAACCTCATCCACAGCCATTGATTCTGACTCCAAAGTCACATTCAAAAGAGTTTGCCCCGTATACTTTATACGCTTTGTTTTCATTCCGATGTAGGAATAAACTATTGTCAGATCTTTCTCTCCGTCAGGGACTTTCACATTATATTGTCCATTCAGGTTTGTGATACCACCACCCAATGAACGGTTCTGGTTGTTTACTAGATTGACATTCACACCAACCAGTGGTTCTGCAGTTTTTCCAAACAATTCAGTAACCGTACCGGATATAACCTTCTGTACCTGCCCTGCCATTTCTATAGAACAGGACAGAAAAATGGCTACCAATGTATAAAAGACTTTATTTGTCTGATTCATGATTAATTAGATATTCAGTTAATTAAAAACAGCGTCTATCAGGTGGAAAGCACCATCCATAAAAGCAAATGGGAAATTCTCATATGATACTACTTTACACGCATTTCCATACTGACCGGTAGTCTGGTCCTGCATCTGTAAGGTTATGAAAGTACCGTTATCAGTATACTTCACAGGAATATTATTGCTGTTACGGTATTCTCCCGATAACCAATCAGGTGATCCGAGATACGGACAGCCTGATGCAACCGGAGCATTGGTAGGCGTAAAGAAATAATTAAGTAAATATTCTCCCAACAAGCGTTTGTTTGTAACTTCTCCTTGAAGAGTGGGTGAAGGCAGACTTAAGTCTATTGTGCCTTTTACTCCTGGAATACGATTATTATCCAAAGCCTCCTTTAATGCTTCATTGGTCGGAATAAACCCAATGAGACGTCCGGCCAATCTGTAATCCCAAGCAAGTACACCGTCTATAGTAGCAAATATTTCAGCCTGTCTCATTAAATAGGCGAATACGAAATTCGGATATTTCGTTTCTCCGATGGAAGTCAGCATTGTCTTCAGGCTGGTATATTCCAATCCATCCAGTTTTCCGAATACACCGAAATCACTTTCATATTCATACACTTTTCCGTTTGTCCAAGCACCTCCAGCATCATTAGTCACCTCTTTTACTTCAGTGAAAAGTGTAGGAATAACCATTTGAGGGTCTTGACCTAATACACTATTAAACACATAATTCGTTGTCAATTTTCCATCTTTCACGAACCAATAAGTTCCACCATCCTGAGTAGCATGAACAGCCCAAGGTGTATTGAAGTTAACATCTCCTACTACAGTTCCACCACTGACAATTCTTTTCAAGTCCGAAGTTGCAACAGCCACATCACCATCTTCTCCTGAAGTTGCCAATGTATTACCTACTCCATCAGACATCAGACGCATATCACTGATTTCATATCCACTATTTTTAGTGATCAACATCGTATAGCTTGTAGCAGTAGTAGTGTACGCAGCCATCTGATTACTCTGATAGATAGCATACAATGAAAGTAGATAATCTCTTTTGAGGAAAGACGGTCCCATCACGGTACTGAATATTTCAGGCATCGGGAAATTGCTTAATCCATAAAAACTACCGTTCACACAGATACTCTTATCTTTCACATCACTCAACTGAAAATCATAGTGCGAACCCAAAGAATTGGTAATTCCACTAATTTCGTCAGGGAAAACGATAGAACCTCCATATACTGATTGATAAAGCAATATTTTAGTAATCAGTGGGTCCAAATCAGTTAAAGAAGAATATCCTCCAGCTTTCCAATATTTATTGAAAAAAGTATTTAATGCCTGATTAGACGGTGCAAAGATACTATAGGATATAGAAGCCAATTCAGGATAAAGACGGAAATTAGAAGTCGGCCACTCCAAAGCAATGTTAGGGAGTCCGTTTGATGCATGTTCGTGCAAAAAGAGACTATCTACTCCGACTGCATTTCCATAATCGACAGACAAGTCCTTATCATAGGTATAAGTACTGTATTGGCTATAGAAGTCGAGGAAATCGGAATAATCTGATTCCTTTTTCAAAACATCATAAATAGTTTCCAATGGCTCCAATACTCTGTCTACATTATATATATAGCCGTTATTAGTTATGATTTGGTATTCTTTGACACTTGCATTCGACACATTGAATCCGTTATCCCCCGTCCATGTAGAGTTAGGATAGAAAAACTCATAATTCTTCTTTGCATCTATACCTTTAGATGCAAAAATGTGGTGAGAAAATACAGGTAAGAACCGCTCTAAATGATAGACGGTTACTGTATTATTTGTTGATGGATCCACTTCCTTTGTAATAGGACTGGTGCTATGGGTGCGAAATTTGTAATACATTCCAGGTTGTAAAACTCCCAATTCTTCGTCATCATCGTCATTATCACTTGTAGCACTGTCCTCCGGACGGAAGTTTTCGAGATCACTCTTGCTATAAGAGTAGTAGATTAAATGATAACCAATCAGTTTCTTCAAATCATCTGTTGGTATATCCTTCACTGAAACATAACCGTGTTCCTCCAGATAAGCAGTAAACGCATCATTGTCTGGAGCCATGACAGTTGCGACACTTTTACCATCAAGAATAGGTCTAAAGCCTGATAACTCTGCCGCTTCCAAAAATATGGAGAATTTGCCTTCATATTCATTAGAAAGAACTTCCCAAGCTGTACCTTTCAGCCATTCGGGTTTTTCATAATGCTCATCCATCTTACTCTCACACGAAAACAGAAAAGACGAAAAGAACAATAACAACAGCAAATGCTGCATACTATTCA
>OGIK01001021.1_pt1 | contig 29152 bp, 35 predicted proteins | sample 1571781 | NCBI WGS metagenome assembly OGIK01 (sample SAMEA2581956, study PRJEB24529) | metagenome | biome: Human gut stool | place: China | collected 2011
AGTAATTTTATCTTACATCAGTTTGGAGGTTTACACAAACTTTGGGATACTCCCGGTATCAAAAACTAAAAAAGGGAATTGTTTTTCTCCACAGCCCTGTAGTTGGTTCTTCCATACAGCGACTTGAAAATTTTACCCTACGATATTTTCAATACTAAAGGGAAAATCCCCCTAAGTGAAACTGTTCCACTTAGAATATAAAATCAAGGTTTACCAAATTTGGTAAAGGTTGAAGCTTGTTGTAAATTTGCCATAAGCTTTGTTCGGATGTCCAAAAATTTGACATCTCCCCAGAAATGGTGACATCTTCAAAAGAGGTATCTATAATGGACACACCTTGAATAATTGTTCCTGTGAAGGAGTTAAGCATTGTTCAAATTTGACTAACCCTTCCAATCGGACTAATCAAGGACAGTTTCCCACACAGAGAACACCCTATATCCTTAGCACAAATCAATCAAAATCAACTCAAATCCGCTTCAAAACACATCATAGGTAAACTTGATAGCCTATAAATATACAAAGCAAAACTGACCTCAAAATCATTGATTTAAGCAAGCATATATACCATAGGGGGTACTCTTAAACCTGTAGAATTTAAGTACCTGTTATATATCAGTATAGGTATATTATTGATTCATAAATTGTTCAAGTACAGCTCTGATTCTCGGATCATTACCAAGTGCATTGTCTGGTAACTTTTTCTCCACAACTCTTTTTGACACTTTATTTTGTTTCTTCGGCTTAGATTTAACTGATTTTTGATTTACTTTATTCTGATTTTTCTTTACTGATTTTCTGGATGCTTTAGCAAGTTTTTCATTATATCTCGCATCTGAAATAAAATCAGCACACTTTGTATATCCGATACAATCTTTATTACATTGTGTAGACTTTGGATTAGTACATTTCCAATATTCCTTGTAATGACATACTTTCTTTTCTTGTTTACAATATGCCAATGCTTCATAATGTATTTCTATGTATGCTGATACGCCCTGCATCTGTTGTACACTTGCTTTCATATGCCACCAGCCTTCCTATGCATACTCTTCTATGTAAGGTGAAGACTATGCAATGCCATATCTACATATATCTTAGTTTATTTTTTTATTGTCATATGCTTCTACAAAATCAACATAATAAGGATTTTCCCATTTATCCCCATTACTCGTTTCGACAGATACGACAATAGCTTTTATTGTTTTAATATTTAAGGATTCTTCTATCTCATATCCGCTATCTTTACCATACGTTTTATCTGGTTCAAGATTTATTCCGCTATATGATACTTCTTTTGTGTATGAACCATCTGTTATATCAACTGTTCCCTTTATTCTTACTGGATATCCATTAGCATCCCATCCAACAAATGCAACAATAGCATTTTTTATGGTCTTATCAGAATTATTTTTTATAACAGCTTCTATCATATCTCCTGTAGCTAAATATAAATCTTCTTCTCTCTCTATTTTTGTTGAATCTATATAATAATCTTGAGACCGCAATTGACTATCAAGCTTATCTCCTGTTAAAAGTTCTTCTCCATTATTTTCCTTTTCCATTCTAGCATTTTCTAAATCACGTTTTGTTTTCCATTCATTTGCTGAGAAAAAGGAAACATCTGTAGTGCTATATTCACCAGTATCATCTTCAGAAACTATTATATTAAATCCATTTCCCACCATAGCTCCATAGCTATTTTCGCCTTCACAATATCCTGTTACATAAAATTTCCCAGACTTTAATTCTTTTATTATAAATTCTTCATCATCGCAAAATGTAGCAGTATCTGGTTTCTTCAAGCTATTTGCAACTTCACTTTTAACATAATTTAGAATAGCTTCGTTATTATCACTACTTCCACATCCAACAAAAGATATAACCATAACCTGTATTAAAATGAATAATAAAAATTTTTTCATTCCTACTTCCTCCGTTTTGTTCTCTTTTATAAGCCATCAGTATTTGCATTAAATGCATAATTTACATCATTATACTTAATAATTATTGCTGGATCATAATTTTCAGAAATCATTCCAAGCATTATATCTGAATTATCTGTTGTCCATCTAGTTCTATATGCCACATAACCGTATTCTAAGGCTTTACTCTCTCCTGCCATATCGACTAAATCTTGATCTTCTAATGGTAAAATTTCATCCTCACATGGTGTTCCATATTTCTCCGTCAATGATTTCTTTAATATATTATACTGTGAAATATACTGCGATCCAACAGTATATGTATTCATAAAACTGTATCCGGCAGAATGTATTTTCTCATCATCTCCGACTGCAAAAAATGTGTATGCATCATATCCAGCCACTTTTCTCTCATACGCATATATATTATCTGACAAATCATAATCGTCTCCCTCATACTGTATAAGTGTGTCTATATCATCTCCCCATATTATATCCCTAAAATCTGTATTTTTTCGTTGTGTACCAGCCTCTCTTGTCTTCTCCGTTTTCGCTTCTTCTTTTTCCTTTTCCTGCTGTTTTTCAGATGTGTTTTCTTTTGTATCCTTTGGTTCATTATTAGTAATTTCTTGTTTTCCCCCACATGCAGCCAAGAAAACAGCTAATGCAATAAATACCATTATTGCCATCTTTTTTATTCTCATAACTCATTACTTCTCCTTCGTTTGTAATTTATTACCATTATATTCGTTTCTGCGAAGATATTCAAGTATAAGAATACAAAGTACACTTGTTTCATATACTACGAAACGGAGGTGCTATGATGATTGACTATTCCCCATTCTGGAATACACTTGAAAAATCAAGTGAAAACTGGTACACACTTACAAATAAATATCATATGTCACATAGCACACTCCACAGATTAAAACACAACAAAGATGTATCTACCAAGACACTTAATGATCTGTGTCGAATTCTTGATTGTGATATTTGCGATATTGTCAGATATATTCCGTCTGATACAGACCAATCATTATAAACAAAACGGTAAAAAAATAAGCATATCGGATATAATATCCGATATGCTTATAACCAAAACTATTAGTAACCATTAAGCAACAAATTTTTATTATGTTCTTCTAATTGATACATAATTATTGCATACATAAAATAATCAAAAGAATGATTTCCAATATCCCTTTTAGCCAAATCAAGAATAATACAATTTTCGAAGGATTCTTTCACTTTACTATTACTTGATATATGCGTTTCATATAAGTTTAATTTACCTTTCTGTTCTAACAATTCAAACAAATCCTTATTCTCTTTATAAGACTCAAACTGCATAGCATGAAACATAAACACTACACTACTATAAAACGCTAACCTAAAATTAATTAATGCATTTTTAACAACCCAATCCGTATTATACGAATCTATATTTCTATCTATATATTCCCTACAAAGTTTTTCATCAAAATCATAAACTTTATATTCTATAAGTGTCCTACATAATATTGCACTAATCTTATGAAAATCCATTCGATGTTCCGTTTCAGAATCACCTCTATGATATTCTCCATAAAAAGCTCTTTTTACTTCTTCTCTTTTTTGCTGGTAATATCTTTCTGCATTATTACATATTTGTTCCAAATCACGAATCTGAACATTGCAATATTTTCTAAATTCTTCATCAGTTTGAGCATACAAATCATTTATCAATGGGACAATCCACTCTGTCCATATATATCTAAAATTACTCACTTCTTCCATATACTGCATCTCTCATTCAACATTATATTTACTTAGATTTTCATTATTTTTATGAAATTCAATCATCTCTGTAAGTTTTGGTGCAGTATTATCTGGTTCAAATTTATTTAAAATATATCTGCTTGAACGCACAGCACTACTAGTTCTTTTTAATGTGAAATACATTACCACAATCATAAATATAATTAATATTGCCAAGAAACATATTGCTTCAAAAATTCCATTCATGTTTCATTCTCCTTTTCGTCACAAATTATGTTAAACTATGATTTCTATGCTTATATTTTTCTTTATAGCACATTAGATTTAGCCAAAGTAATGTAGCAGTAAGCACCAACTCTATAACTATCCATAGTGTTGAAATCCCTGTCATCACATACATACAAAATATTATTGCATAAATCATTACAAATATGCATGTAAAAATATTATAAACATAATCATTAGCTTTATCTCTTAACAACTCTGAAATGTTTACCAATACACAACCCAGCACATATGTTATAGTAGTAGGAATTAGTGAATCTAGGAGTGCTTTCATAAAATTGCTATCTTCACTTAATGCCATGTACTGTACAATTATCAAACTAATTCCTAAAACATATGTAATTATTATGGTCAGTAAAAAACCTAAATGTTCTTTTATAAATTCAATCTTTATTTATCTCATTATCCATTATCGTAAAATATCAAAAAAATGCCTTGTATAACACAAGACAACCTAACAACGCTGCCTCCACAGGACTTACGGATATACAACTCATCCACCTGTTTCTTAGGCTATCTCATTTAATAATGCTTACAATTGTATCATCTTAATACATACTATGCAAGCACTTCTTTAGGATTTCCTAAATAGCTTGTCCATATTATAACATATTTTTCGACATTTTCCACCATTTTCTTTAGAATCCAACAATTTTGTTATCCAAAAATGCAATATATTGTAGACGGTATCAATTCAAACACATCATTTTGTCATTCATGCATAATAAAGCATACTATCAACATGTCTAAAAATCCATTAATCTGTAATCTCAATCTGCCAATTCATCATAGCTTGATATATCTTGTCTGATATCTTGTCCTTATGCTGTTCTGCTATATCCTTAATAAAATCTTCCTTATATTCCTTGTATCTTGAGAAGGCTGCTTCTACTGTCTCATATGCTCCCAGCTTTATATTCTTTCCTTCAAATGACATATTTGCAACATATTTCTTCTTATCCTTGTCAAAATATACACCCAAAGGATAATCGCCTCGGTTCTTTTTTCCATTAGTGAATAATGAATTTATCATCTTAGGGACAAAGCAGACTGTCTCAGGACTATAAACTGTATTTCCTTTAATCAAAATATCCTTATCTAACTCAAATGCTTCATCAAACATTCTCACATCTGAAATGTGCTGTTCATACCATAGCTTAAAATTACTGTAATTCTTCCATTCCTCACATACAGTACAATTCTTATATTCTGGCTGTAATTCATGTATTGCATTACTGTAGCAACGATTCATTATCCAATGCCATCTCTTATAGGATTCCTCATTGCTGTTGGTATATAATATTCCATGATACCCTACACCATACATAACACGCTTTGCGGTCTGTTTGCTCCAATTATCAGGCTTATATCGAATATCATTCATAACATTTAATATAAACTGCTCCGAATCATCACCTGTTTTCTGGAAGTGATTCTTCACAATGCGGAACTGTTCTTGATTCAATGGATATAAATTTCTGTAATAGCAATCTTCCTTATCATGTCCACTATGCCAAATATATACATTATTCGCCTTATCTTCATTGACAATAAATGTTTCAACAACCATTTTCGGTGCATATACATAATCACGCTTGTATGTCCACTTACCATCAATAAATACATTCTTTTTAAGGCTATATCTCAATTCACCATTGATATATGATCCTTGTAGCAGATTATATTTTCCCCAAGCCATAGAAATACACTGACCATAGTTTGACATCCATGTATCCTTATAATCCATCAGCTTTACAAATATTTCATCTGTTCCCATAAGAACAACATCAATATCCAATGCAGATATATCAAGTATTCTCTTAGGATTTATCTCTTTGTACTGACGATCAACTAATATTTCCAAGTTATCAGAGAATGAAAATTCCTTCTCATTCTTTTTCTTCTTGTATTCCTTGTCATACTTAGCTTCACATTCTTTACAACTTCCTCTATAATATGGATTGCCAAACTGTCCTGTTGCTAATCTAAAGTTCTGTATCGGTAATATTCTACCGCATTTCTTACATATTTTTGTTTCATCCATTGTCCTTTTTCTCCTTATTCTTTACATAAAAATAAGACCGTAGAATCAAATCATACTGTCTTTTCAGTCAATCAATATCGAATGTGGGGTAAAAGGGGTGGGTAGTAACATATATATCTTAGTTACAACCCTACCCTCTTACCTCTCTCTATATCTCATCTTCAATTATTATGTTGGGATAACCATCTGATTTAATGTCAAATTGCTCTTTTAGTACCTTATTAGCCTTGACTTTCTTTAATCCATAGCAATCCATAATCTCATTCAAACACCGCTTAATCTGTGTCTCTGTAACCTCGTATCGGTATTCATTCCCAAGAATATATACAACCTCTTTTTCAGTACAATATCCTTTTCTTTGAATGCAATGCAAAATCACTTCTGAAATCTTCAATGTACGTTCATCACTAGCTTTTGTGGTAGTCCTGTTTACAATCTCACCATATTCATTTTTCTTTTTCTTATACTGGGGATATAATGAGGCGGCTACCTCAAAACCTTCAGAACGATAGAACATATCAAACGATACACCACCAATTCTATAGCCTTTATCTTTCCAACGGGTTCCGTTATCTTCTATTGTTTTCAACTGTTGCACTACCCATGATGGGATAGCATAGAAATTGACACGATTCTTATTACCATTCGTGTATTTTAATGCGTTTTTCAATAATTCCTTTGGTATCTGGTCATTATCTAATATCCGTATTAAATCGTGATAGATAAGCATTTTCACATATTTATTGATCTTGTCAATCTTCTTCTGGCTATTACCTTTTCCCATGTATTCAGCCAACTTTTTATTGGTAACGTAAAAGATTATTTCTCCATCGTCATTAGAAAACTTCTCGCTATAAATATTGTTTCGTGCAATAGATAGCATCATAAGAAATGTGTCCTTTGCATATTTGATATTTTTATCAGCCTGTGGACATAGTTCTTGAAATTTGTTCAGAGTGATGTTATTTATCATCATATCTATGTTTTCTCGCTGTTCAATGCTCCATTGAGATTCCTTTATAGACAGATTATAAATATCCATTATGAATTGAATAGCTTTATATTCAGATTTGAAATCTCCCAACATTTCAATCAACTGTTTTATGTTAAGAGTAAGATTTTCAGAACAACACCTATACTTCTGTACTCCATTTTTTGTAGTAAAGATGTTGGCAGAAGGGTTATGATCTTCATGCAGAATACAGCAAAAAGACCTTGGATCGTCAATATCTATCAGCTCTGCAATATCCAGTTCCGAATAGATATAATCCCAAAATTCATTTTTTGTATCAAACTTAATCGGTTCATGTGCTAATACTGTACGCAAATAATCAACATCATGTTCCTTGATTGCTTTGACATTTAAGTTTTCGTATGAGTGATATTCTTTGTCTGTATCACTCTTTTCTTTTGTTTTCTTACTGGCAGAAGGCTTCTTTTTGGATTTAGGCTGTGCATTTGATATATACTGCTCATATTCATCTTTCCAGTATTTTTCAATAACTGCATCAGCATTGATTCTGCTGTTATATGATGGACATAATACCTCTCCACCTTTACCACCGAAAAACAATCTGTCTCTATTGAAACATACTTCATCAATTCCACCTACAGCACCCATAAGAGTAGCTTGTAATCTGTCTCTGACATTTCCATCTGTAATAACAGTATCATTACAGAAAATCATACGGAATTTATGATGTTCTTCTTTGTGTGAAAATGTTGTGTACATAAAGCAAGGTACAATTCCAAGAGAAATGACCTTGTTATATGCTTCATCAATACACATTTCATTATCAAAATCTAAACCAAATAACTGTTGCTGTACCCAGTTATCAGCTTTCATACCGCCTTGTAATACTCCCGGCTTAAATGATGCTCCATCACATAAAGCATCTGCCAAATCTTCTATTGCAATTTCTGTCTCAATTAAACTTTTCTGCACCCATCCACATTGTTTTCCTTGTGGTTTCTCATTGAATCGTTTATTGAAATACATACATTTAATCTTATTGTCACTATTCATTTTCCTCCTTTTTGATAAATCAGAGGTCAAGAAATAAAGGTAAACTAAAATTCGTTCCCCTTAATAAACTACTAAATGCAGCAGTCGTGTTATTCAATTTCTCATATTGGAAAATGTGCAGAATTGCACGTTAGATATTCTTGATCTCTGATACAGGCTTTCTTTTACTTCCTGCCTATTGGGAAATATCCATCATATTTTTTGAATCGGTGTATGTCTGCCGATTATTCGATTGTAAACATAATTACTCTTTCTGGCTGTGTAAACTTTCCATATATACTTTGCTTTTCAATAATATATGAACGATTGCCATAGTTATATCTATCTGGATATAATTCAGTAGCCATATCTCCAAGTAATACAGATATTCTATCCAATTCACTTGTATCTGTAAGTGTTACTAATATAGAAACCCTATAGCTTTTTCTTATTTCTTTTTTGCTATTTCCATAAATAGGATATTCATTTTCATCTACCTCAACTGATATATAATTTGCAATATCTGATACATAATGGTCAAATATATAATTATCCTTTATAAAACTATCACCATATTCCCTTAGACATTTTCCTTCATCTTTTGAATACTCACATTTTCTAAAAACCTCTCCTAAAAATGTTAGAAAAATATTTAAAACTGTAATCAGAGAATTGGGAATTGGTGAATTAGTCAAAATTGTGTAATTTACAGTATGTATTAAATGAATCAAGAAATCTTTCTCTAGTTTCATTATCCATATTTTTACATGTCGTTTCCAAAATATCATCGCTTATATCTACTTTTGATTCAATTAATTGTGGAAAGCTATCATTACCGGCAATAAGAATGAATGTATTTGATTGTTCAAGTATTTTATTGTTTATTGTTTTGAATATCATACTATGTTCTCCTTCTTTGATGATAACTTAGCCAACGAGTTTTTAATCTTTTTTCTTGTCTTATTCATATCAAGACTGCCAAATAATCCGACTTTCAAACCTCCAATACTTTCAGTTTTCTTTTCTCCCAGATTATTCAAATCCTTGCTAATGTTCTCTTTTGTAGCCTTTACATCAATATTTCTCATTACTTTTTCGTTTAATTTTGTCATAATCTTAATTCTCCTTTACTTTCTTTGGACACCATATAGGACTAACTTCTGGTGGACTATACGCACCAAGCAATCCATATATCTGTGTCTGTTCGTTTTCTTTGCAACAATAATAATCATCAAATAAATATTCCATACTTTTACAGCGTTCACATTTACTGCAATCTGGTATTTTATCCATGCTTTGCGTCCTTATTTTGTTATCAATTCATATTCAATGTTACACGTATCATCTTCTGATACATCATTATTCTGTTGTAAATGCAGTCCAAATAACGTGACCATGCACCCTATATCATTATTGTGCTTATCTGATAACTCAAAATAAGCGTCCTTGATATGTAATACTTTCGCCATTATTCATCCTATTTTTCTGTATTCTGTTTTCTAATGCTATCTCTAAGATTGTTACTCGGTGTAATCTTCACAACTTGATATGCTTCATGCTGATACACTTTATCACGCACAATATCATATCTATTTCTAGTTGGTATTGTTACTGGCTCAATCTTCAAAAGATTATTCAAAAGAATGGCATTATCATTGTCCATTTCCTCATATACCAATTCATTTAAAGCAACAAGCATTGCTTTAATATCCTTTTTGTATAAGCCTGTCTTTTCAGATAGCTTGTCTATTACATCTTTTTTATATAGAATCATTCAGTTTCCCCTCCCTTCCTGTTTTATATGTAAACTAATGTTCTCACTACCTCTTTCAAGTAATATATGGTAAAATATTATTACCTAATTTTTGAAGGAGGGATATTATATGTCTGATACAAAGTTTAATTCAGAACTTGCAGCTCATAACGTTGCTACAATTCTCACTCAATCATGCATCGGTGAAATTGACAAAGAGCAAATCCCAATTAGTGCTAGTCATCCTACATCCGATTTCTTTGAAAAATACTCTAAACAGTATGCATACTATTATAAGGGATTTTACAAAGAAGCATTGCGTCATTTTAATGGTGATTTGAGTGATTACTAAAATAAGAGGGCAATTAGCCCTCTTTATTATATTTCTCCACTGTTTTTAGTGGTTCTCTCAATATTAACTTTTTATCATTTTCAATTAGACCAGACAGAGACTTTACAATCTCGTCAGATTCGACAATTGAAAAATCTCGTTCTTTCATTAATGAATAGATTTCGTAAACAAAATTATCAACTTTGATAGGATTATTTACTCCATCACGTTTCATATTGTTATGTCTAATATTTTCCCATATTTCATTATTTGTCATAGTCTTATTTCTCCTTCCTTATACTCTGACTGTGAATCCTTGACTTCTCAAATAAGCAACTGCATCTCTTACCAATGCTCCATTATCTACAGTATTTGCTATTGTTTCATCCCATACATGAGGTGTATTAGGTGCTAAATTCTTTCCACCATGCAGACCTTCATTCGCCCATGTTGCGACCTGTTGACCAGTTACACCATAGTAATTGCTCATATAATCTATATCAATATACACCGATGCTACCGCTTTACCTCTGACAATTCTTGCGGCAACTTTAAATCCTGACCTTAGAAAGTCATATTGTCTACGGTAAAATACTGGATCGTATGAATCATAATATTTCTGTAGAAAGAAGTTTAAAGTTTCATATACTCGTTGTGCCATGCCATCTACCATTTTCTTTAATGTCGGTTGTAATGCAATAGCCAAGTCATCCATATTATTTATTACCTTTGCCATGCTGTCTGTTCCTTTCTGGTGCATCAATGACAGATATATCCGCTGCGTTATAATCGCTTCTGTCACTTACAAATGGTCTAAAGAATACATAATATCCTCTTTCAATGTATTCACCATTTAAATTAGAATTATGAATAAAATATGATTTGCCATCTTCTCCACGGATAAATCCATAACCTTTGTCTCTAAAATACTTTGTTACTGTTCCAAACATTCAAATCCTCCTTGTAAATTTTCCAATGAAATGCATATTTCTTATTTAGGTCATATAAAGGCTCTGTGACGCTCTCTGTGGCTCATATAAGCACTTTATGACCATTAGTGGGTATTTGTGTGTCTTTCGATTTTAAGGCACTAAAATAAGCACTTATCAATCATATTTCTACAACTGATAAGTGCTTATTTAGATGTCCTAATGTTCTATTCGATTTTTATTTTGGTATGCATTTAAGGCATTGTAATTAGTAAATAATTAGTATAATCAGAAGATTTTTTCACCATGCACCTTATAATGCTATATTTTCAGTAGGTTTGAGAAGATAATCGCTATCATAGTCGATAATCGCGATCATTCTGTCACCTCTGATAAACCTGCCTTCTCTAATACTTTGTAAATTTCCCTGGAATAAGTTTCTTTATCGGACAGTGCATACATGGCTCTTGCATCCTCTGCTGTCAATCCAAAATCCTGCTGTAATGCTGTCTCTGCTGCACTTGCAATCTTATCAAACTCGCCCCTGCATCCATAAGTCTCTGCATCCTGCAGATACCTGTCATACCGTTGCACCGTGCGGATCAAAGAATCCAGAGCCATATCGTAAACTTTTGCATTCATCATGCTCTCATACGCTTCATATTCTGCGTATACCATAGCAGTGATACGGTATTTCTCATAGGTATCCGTGTCTTTTTCTTTTACTTTCTCTCCTGCAACTGCCTGGAATGCATCCGAATATCTTCCTTCTGCAAATGCCTGATCTGCGTCAGAAAAACTGTTCGAATATCCGACTAAATGTGTACCTGCCAGCACAAGAACAAGAATGGATGCTGCCATTACAAAAACAAGGATCACTGGCACTTTTGGCAGTGGTGGTGTATTGTCCGGTTCAGCCGGTGGCTTCGGTTTCTTTTCCTTTTTCGGTTTTACCTTCTTCTCCTTCGGCTGCTTTGGAGCTTTTTCCTTCTTCTTTTTCTCTTTTTTCTTCTTTTCTTTCTTCTCTTTTTTGCCGTCAGAAGAACCTTCTAACTCCTTTAAAATGTCCATATCTTCCATAGACATCTCTGTGATCACAGGCTCTGCCTGCGCAGCGGAAGCTTCCTCATCCTCTAATTCATCATCACCAAACAGTAATTTTGCCAGTTTTGCAAAAAATCCTTTTTTCTTTGGCTTTTCTTCTTCCTCTTTGGTTTCCTCTGAAGTTTGTGGCTCTGCCGAGGCAGCAGCGGTTTCCTCACTGCTTTCCGTTTCTTCCCCTGTGCCGCTTAAAATCTTCATCAGCTCATCATCTTCATCTGGTAATGTCTCTGTTTTCTCAGCCTCGCTGTCTGTTTCTGCATCGTCTAAGCCAAAATCACTGAATCCAAAATCGTCAATAGAAAGATCATCCGCCTCGTTTTCTCCGTCAGCTTCTGCATTTGAGTTTACGCTATCCATGATCTGGTCAATGTCATCTAACATCGGCTGTGCAGCTTTTGTCACTCCCTGAGAGGTTTCTTCTTTGTTCAATTCCTGTTCAAACTGTTTTAAAAATTCATCTGAATCATTATCACTTCTAAGTTCCTGCTCAAACTGATCCATAAAAAGATCGTCATCCACAGGAATATCAATTTTCTCTGTTGTGCTCTTTTGTGGCATATCTTCTCTACTCTCAATTTCTTCTGTATTTACAGGATCACTGTCATTCAAATCAGACCTGCCGTCTACGGCATTCAATAACTGATCCAGATAATTTTCTGATTCATTCATCTAAAATTCTCCTGCTGTCTTCGTCACTTTGTATTTATAGTAAATAATAGAATGTGCGCTTTCTCTGCGGACATTCTATTATTATGAATTAGGGATGTGATGAAACATCACACCCCTTTGTATGACTTAATCTACGCTCTTATCGATCAGATTGTCAATTGCCTCTACCAGCATACCGATCTCCGGCTTTGTCAACTGGGCATCTGCTCCTAACTGTTCTCCCTTTCTGCGCATCTCCTCATTTACTAAAGATGAGAAAATAATGAGTGGGATTTTCTTAATCTCATCATCTGACTTGCAGAGTTTTGTCAATCTGTGTCCGTCCATGAGAGGCATCTCGATATCAGTAATGATACAATGAACATCCTGTCGCACTGTACCGTTCTTCTTTAATTCTGTCAGCTTATCCCATGCTTCCTGACCGTTCATTGTCATCATCAGATTCGTGTATCCTGATTTTTTCAGACACTCTGAGATCATTTTCCCAAGCAGTGGGGAATCCTCTGCAATGAGGATTGGAGAATCGCTTCTGTCTCTTGACGGTCTGTCTTCCACATCTGATACTTTCAGTCCTGTCTCCGGGCTGATATCTGTTACGATCTTCTCGAAATCAAGGATTACGACCAGCTTGCCCTCTAACTTAATAACACCGGTTGCTGCACTCTTTTCTTCTGTATTGATCGTAGAATCCGGTTTGATAATCTCCTCCCAGGAAACTCTGTGGATACCAATTACCTCATCTACATGAAAAGCAATGTTTAATTTATTGAAGTTTGTGATAATAAATAAACCTTTCTTCTCAGACGGTTCCATGCCAAGACATTTTTTCAGATCAATGACTGTCATCATAGTATCACGCGGCATGAAGATTCCTTCCACACAAGGATGTGCATTTGGAATTGGCGTTACCTGCTGATAGGTAAGGATCTCTTTGATCTTTGCTACGTTAATTCCGTAATAGTTGTCCCCTAACGTAAATTCCAAAACCTCTAACTCATTTGTACCTGACTCTAAAAGAATATTTGTATCCATTGTGTCTTCCTCCCGCATATATGTTCTCTTACGTTTTTATTTCTTAAATGCTCACTTTCGCCTTTGCGTACATTATATCATGAACTTGCAGTTCATGATCGTGATCTACACTCGCTGCGCTCGGCAGTCTTATTATATCATAACTATACCATATTTTACAATTTTATTTCATAAGTTGTGTTATCTCTTGTCACATGCAGTACAAGATCAGAAACTTCTGTCACAGAATCCGGTATTTCGAATAAAAGTACCGCTGTTTTTGTCTCATCTGCTGCGATCACATCATCATAAGTGGAAAAATCGGTTGTCATAATCGTTGTATAAGCTGAAACCTGTGTGCTCTCTGCGCCGTCTGCAGAATAATCTGCTGCGAATTTCACCTTTGTAGTCAGATTATCCAGTGTGAGGTCTTCCTCTGTCGGATTTGTGATATCAAAAGTCAAAACCATGAACTGTTTTCCACCGGAAGCTCTCACATCGAGCACATCGCTCTCTGTGTAATTTGCTGCAAGGCTCACTCCGGTAAATCCAACCTCTAATCCTTCTGCTCCAAACACATCCTCTAATGTGCTTCCAGCCGGTATCTCATCTGCTGCATCTGCCGCCTCGGTACTCTCACTGCCTGCAGCCGTCTGCTCTGTCTCCGGTTCTTCAGGAACGCTCTGGTCTACATACACCAGTCCGTCCTTCTGATAGGCATTGTATTTTGAAACAACATGTGCCGCATAATTGACGATCTGGCTCTCCTCGCTATCTGTGAGTTCATATGCCTGTGTTCCACATCCTGTCAGCAGAAGCAAACCTGTCAGACACAAGATTCCTTCCACTCTTTTTCTCTTTTTCATACTATACTATTCCTCCGCCTGTGCAGGATCAAATCCTGTTTTCTCCGTGTCAAGTTCAAACCAGAACTCTACGCCGTCCTCATGGTTTATCACACCACATTCCCTGTGGAACGATTCCATGATCGCTTTTACAATGGAAAGCCCGATACCGCTGCCACCATATTCCCTGGTTCTCGCTTTATCCACTTTATAAAACTTAATCCACACATTATCAAGATCTTCCTCCGGGATTTGTTTTCCGGTATTAAATACACTTACCCGGACAACCTTGTCTTTCCTTGTATACCAGATTCTGATCTGCTTATCAAATTCTGCATGGTGGATCGCATTGCTCAGATAATTCGTCACAACCTCTTCCACCTTGAACTCGTCTCCCCATGCGTCCATCGGCTCATTTTCCTCAAACGTCACGGTAATTCCATTCTGCTCTAAAAGAATGGAAGACGAATTCACGATTCCATGAATGAGTTCTGTCAGGTCAAAGCGTTCCATCGGAACCACTTCATTGCCAAATTCCAACTGATTTAACGTCAAAAGCTTCTTCACCATCTGATTCATTTTATCTGCTTCATCCATAATGACTTCACAGTAAAAATCCCGGCTCTCCGCATCATCATTGATACATTCCTGTAATCCTTCTGCATATCCCTGTATCAGTGCTAACGGTGTTTTTAACTCATGCGAGACATTGGATAAAAATTCCTTCCGCATCTCGTCAATCTCTGTTTTTTTCTCAATATCCTGCTGCAACTCATTATTCGCACTTTTCAGTTCCGAAATTGTCTTCTCAAGTGTGCAGGATAACCGGTTAAAATGTTCTCCAAGTTCGTCAATTTCATTCTGTCTATGTGCATTTGGCGTATACTTGGCGTTAAAGTCAAGTTCTGTCATTCTTTTTGAAATATCGGTCAGCGCCAGAATCGGTGTCGTGATCCGTCTTGAGACGAACACCGTGACAACCGCACTGATCACAATCGCAAGCATCCCGACATAAATCAAAAACCGATTCGATATCTTGGCACTCTCGCGGATACTCTCCACAGCAGTACGCATCAGGATCAGATTGCCATTGGAAAGCGTACCGTAAAGTACCATGTATTCGGATGACAGTCTTGTATCTGTCTGCTTCTGTATCACATAATTATCGGCTTTTTTCAAAATCTCTGTCTGGCTTCCGTCACTTCCAAACAATATATTCATAAATTCCATCAGAATGACCTGATTATCATTGACGGAAGACCGCACGATCGTCCGGTCGGAACTTATGATCATAACTGCTATATTACCATTGGCACATAAATTATCAAAAGTAACATCAAATCCACTGGAGTTTAATTCTCCTGTCTCGCTGGCATAATTGATCACATCATAGCCATCTATCAGTGAATCCTGCTTATGCAGCATATAATATTTTTCCAGAAAAGTTGTATTGATAAACCAGCATAAAATAATCGTTCCTGCGACAAGCCCGACTAAAATAATGACCAGTTCACGGGTCAGTGACCCTTTTTTTGTATTCTTCATATTACATTGCTTCTTACTTATTTCTTCTAATCCAATTTAAATATTATGCTAACCACCCGTTATTGTCAATGCATTTTACAAACATTTCACCTGTAGTTTACTCTACAATAAATTTATAGCCGACACCCCAGATTGTCTTGATATACTCACCTTTTTTCCCGATTTTTGCGCGGAGTTTCTTCACATGTGTGTCAATGGTCCTCGCATCACCAAAATAATCATAATTCCATACATTGTTCAAAATCTTCTCACGTGAGAGTGCGATTCCCTGATTTTCCATAAAATAGTCGAGAAGTTCGAATTCCTTGATACTAAGGTCGATCTGCTCTCCGTCCACCGTCACAAGATGCGCAGTCTTATCCAGCTTAATTCCACCGGCTTCCACGAATTTTTCTTCATTTCCGGCGGTCAGTCCGCTCCTGCGAAGCAGTGCATTGACTCTCGCCACTAATATTTTCGGTGAAAATGGTTTTGAAATGTATTCGTCCACCCCAAGTTCAAATCCGGTCAGCTCGTCGCTCTCATCACTTTTTGCAGTCAGCATGATGATCGGCACTTTCGATGTCTCGCGCACCTCGCGGCATACTTCCCAGCCGTTGAGTTTTGGCATCATGACATCTAAAATGATCAAAGCGATATTTTTTTCCTTATAAAAAATATCCAGTGCCTCCTCACCGTCTCCGGCTTCTAATACTTCATAATCCTGCCGCATCAAAAAGTCACGGACTAATTTTCGCATTCTGCTCTCGTCATCTACTACAAGAATTTTTAATCTTTCCATGTCATCCTCCGATTTTGCCTGTTCTATGCTAAAAATATCACATTTTTATGGCTATTCTGTGAATTCAGACTGTTCCGGCTCTGCTTCAATCCCAAGTTCCAGCTCTTTCTCATGCACAGCCTTTTCGCGCTCCGTAAGTTCCTGCTCCCAGGATGCATAGCGGTTCAAAAGCTTTGACTGATAATCTACAATTGTAGGGCTGTCACTTGTCAGTGTGATCACAAACATCGCGATCACGCACACAACAAGAACCACATTCACCCAGACCGAAATCTTTAACTTTCCGGAAGATTCCGTCTCCAAAGCTTTCTTGTCGATCTTCTCCTGCTGTCTTTCCCGCTTTCTCGCACGGACTGCACGGACACGTTCCTTCTGTGCGATCTCACGTTTCTGCCTTTTTAAGCTTTCTTCGAGGCGTGGATGTGTGACCGGGATTGGGAGAATATCTTCGTTTTTGATAAATGGGATCGTGATCAGATATTCCTGCAGATCTTTCAGATAGCTGTATCCTACCGCCGTTTCAAACAGTTTCTGTTCAATCATTTTGTTATATACCTGTAAAACGATCTCCGGATCATTCATATCGGTTTTTGTCTTGATATATTTGATTCCTTCGATCTCTTTTTTTGCCTGTTCTGCTTCGTCCTGATTTTCAAACGAAAATCCGCCGACACGTATTCTCTGTGTATTTTCTGGCATTCGTCTGCCCTCCGCTTTTCCTTACACATATTTCCTGTAACTGCTCGTTAATAACTATTCTGCACCACATTCGCAAAATCGCTCTTTCAGCGTTTTACATACATTATAAAAAATCACACCACCGTTTGCAAGTTCTATCCATGCAGATATAAAATGCTTTCCTCCGGGATTTCCAGATACTGCGGCATTTGTTTCCGGTAGTCTTTCTGCCAGCTTTCCCTGGAAATTTTCCACCAGATATCATGTTCAAAAACAACGACAAGTTCAAACGGATCATCTAAGATCCTGCCATTGTGGCATGTCACCAGATTTGTTTTTTTACCTTCTTCCGGAAGTCTCAGATAATGTGCCCGGATTCCGATATGCGTGGTATTCTCCGGGATTGTTCCCTTTACCTGAATGGTGATATTCCAGTGTGGCACAATCATCGTATGTGCATCTGACCGTATGACCTTCTCAATATTCTTACAGCCTGTCAGTTTTGCAGCCGCAGGTGTGCCCGGATTTTTAAAAATGTCCTTTGTTGCGCCAAAACCTGCCTGTCTGCCATTTTCCACGATCAGCATATGCTCACAGAAACGGTAGATCTCGTCCCGGCTGTGTGTCACCATTAAAATATCTTTGTCATAAGCAGCTAAAAGTTCTGACAGCTCTAATTGCAATTTTTCCTTTAAAAATGCATCGAGTGAGGAAAATGGTTCATCCAACATTAAAACTTCCGGATCAGACGCTAAGATTCTCGCCAATGCTGCCCGCTGCTGCTGTCCGCCGGATAATTTGCCGGGATAAGCATCCCTTAATTCTGCCACATGCAGCAGTTCCATGTATTCATCTGCTTTCTGCCCGATTTCTTCCGCAGTCAGCTTCTGTTTGTGGCAATACTTAAGTCCTGTTTTAATATTTTCTTCTACTGTCATGTTCGGGAAAAGTGCATAATTCTGAAACAGATATCCGACATGCCTGTCCTGCACACGGAGATTGATTTTCTGTTTTGAATCAAACAGTACACGTCCATTCAAGACGATTCGCCCCTGATCCGGTGTCTCAATCCCTGCGATGCATTTCAGTGTCATACTCTTGCCGCACCCGGACGCTCCGAGTATTCCGGTGATGCCCTTTTTTCCTTCTGTGTCAAAAGAAACCGACAGCACTTTGTCATTCAGTTTTTTTTCAATCTCGACCTGTAAGCTCATCGTATCTTCTCTCCACGTAAGTTCATACCCGCTACAATCAGCAATGAAAATGCTACAATTATTAACACATATTTTCCGGCAGTATCCATATCTCCTGCCGCCACTTCCGAATAAATGGCAAGCGGTAAGGTTCTTGTTTTTCCTGCAATATTTCCGGCGATCATGGCTGTTGCTCCGAATTCACCAAGCCCCCTTGTAAATGCAAGCACACCGCCGGAGAGGATTCCCGGTTTTGCCTGCGGTAAAATGATTTTCCAGAAGATTGTTCGTTCGCTCATTCCAAGTGTCCTGCCGGCATAGATCAGATTTTGATCCACCTGCTCGATTGCTCCTCTGGCAGAGCGGTACATCAGTGGAAATGAAATCACGACTGCCGCCAAAACGGTTGCCTGCCAGCTAAAAACGATTTTATAATGAAATACTTTTTCAAAAAGTATGCCGACTGGTCTTTTTGCGCCAAACAGATAGAGCAGGAAAAATCCTGCCACTGTCGGTGGTAGCACCAGTGGAAGCGTGAGCAGTCCGTCTAACCACGCCCGCGCTTTTGTGGAGCGGACTGACACAACACCCCTGGCTGCCCACAGACCGAGAAAGAATGTGAGAATGATCGATACCACCGATGTTTTTAACGAGATCCATACCGGAGAAAGATCCATTTTTCTGTGCCTCCCAAAATGCTTGTCCTACATCTGCTTTGCGTTACTGATTTATCGAAAATCCAGCCGCTTCAAATACCGCAAGTGCCTCATCTGTCTGTAAAAATTCCAGAAACGCATCTGCGGCTTCTTTGTTCTTAGTCTCTTTTAATTCTGCCACCGGGTAAATGACTTTTGAAACGCTCTCTTCCGGTGCCTCTGCCACGACTGTAACTTTGTCGGACATGGAAGCTGCATCCGTTGCATAAACGATTCCTGCATCAGCACTTCCCTCTGCTACCCAGTTTAATACCTCCGTCACATTTGTTCCGAGACTTAATTTGCCCTCCACACTGCTCCAGAGATTAAGATTTTCCAATGCCTCTTTTCCATACTGTCCTGCCGGAACACTCTCCGGATCACCGATTGCAACCATATCTGCATTTACAATGTCCTCAAAAGAAGTGTAGCCGTCCTCTTTTCCGGTCGGAACGATCAGAACGATTTTATTTTCCAGAAGATCCACAGATGCATCCTCTGCAATATAACCTTCTTCCTGCAACGCCTGCATCTGCTTTAATGCTGCGGAAAAGAAAATATCCACATCTGCTCCTGCCTCAATCTGTGACTGAAGCTTTCCGGAACTGTCATAAGTTCCCTCAATGTTCACATCAGGATACTGTGCCTCAAACATTGGGATCAACTGCTCCGTGAACGATTTTTCCAGACTTGCTGCTGCCGCTAAGGTGATCGTACCCTCGATTGCGGCACTTGTATCTGCCTCTGCTGCTTCTGTGTCCGCTGTCACCTCTTTGTTTTCTGCCTGCGCAGGTGCATCTGCACTGTTCTGGCTGCCTCCGCATGCAGTAAGTCCAAGGCTAATTGCTATAAGTAACATCATTGCGGTTAATTTCTTCATGATTTTCCTCTCTTGATCTATTTTCCAGCGCAATTGCCAGTGTTTCCTTTTAAAATATCCAATCCATGCGTCAGTGCTCCAATCGCATATTCCAGACACTCCCGCACCGCTTTCGGGCTTCCCGGCAGATTCACGATCAGTGCTTCCTTTCTGATTCCTGATACACCTCTGGACAGCATGGCACGCGGTGTGATCTGCAGTGAATAATACCGCATGGCTTCGGAAATTCCCGGTGTTTCCCGCTCGATCGCCTGCATGGTTGCCTCCGGTGTATTGTCCCTTTGTGAAAAGCCGGTTCCTCCGGTCGTTAAGATCAGATCTGCCTTATCTGTATCTGCCAGTTCACACAATAACTTTGTAAGTTCCTCTCCGTCGTCCGGAATGATTTTCCGAAAAACAACCTCATAGCCTGCTTTTGTCACAATATCCGCAATGGTCTGACCGCTTACGTCTTCCCGTTCTCCTTTAGATGCGGTATCACTTAATGTAATGACTGCAACGCGGTACTGCACATGAAATTCATCCCCCGTCTGAATCGTTCCACCGTGAAGCACTCTGGCAAAAACACCATTCGTCGGCATGATGCACTCCCCCATTTTCTGGAAAATCTCGCAGCCGTGATGACATTCTTTTCCAATCTGTGTCAGTTCCAACACAACATCCTTGCACGCAAATCTCGTACCGACCGGAAACTTTGTAAAATCATAGCCACTGACCACAAGATTTTCACCGAACGCTCCGTCTGTGATCTCTGCGCCACGCGCCTTAAACGCCTCGATTGTCTCCTGCGACAATAGGGAAACCTGCCTGTGCCATTTTCCTGCATGCGCATCCCCCTGTATGCCCCAATCCTCCACAAATACTGCGGATTCTATATTTTTCTTCTGCGTGCCGCGTTTCTCGCTGATGCACACAGCCCTTACTTTTCCCATTTTTTTACTCCTTTTAATAGACAAATGCGAAACTCTATTTGTTTCTCGTGATTGTTCAAAATTACTCCATCAGCCTCCGATTTCAAACATACTCCTCCGCTCGGTCTGTCCTGTCTCATTTTGTTTTTCAAATTCGTGACACTTTGGCTTTTCTTTGATTGCCTTTTCAATCCGGCTTTGCAGTCCCTCCTCTTTAGCACCGCCTCGCAGCAATGTCCGCAGATCCACGCCTGTCTCATACTGTAAACATGGTTTTAAGAAACCATCTGACATCAGGCGGACACGGTTACAGCCACTGCAGAATTTATGTGAAATTGAGCTAATAAATCCAATTTTTCCTGCAAATCCATCAATTTCAACATAGTGTGCCGGGCCGCTTCCCAGTTTCTGAGTGACAGGTTTTAACGTTCCATACGTTTCCGAAAGCATTTTTATTATGTCTGCTTCCTTTAACGTATGCTTTTCTTTTCCCTGTCCGATCGGCATAAGTTCGATAAAACGGACACTGATGTTTTTTCTGGCAAATTCGGTCAGGGCAAGTAATTCCTCCCGCGTCTGGTGCATCAGCACACAATTAAGCTTTACTGAAACGCCTGCTGTTTTCTCCGCCAGTTCTATGCCATTTAATACCTTTTGCAGGCTGTCACTTCCGGTGAGATTGCAATAACCTTCTGCATCCGGCGTATCCAGACTGATATTCACACCGTCTAGTCCGGCTTTCACAAGATGTGCAAACTGCTCCTCCAAAAGCACTCCGTTTGTGGTCAGCGTTACTTTTTCCATTCCACACTCTGTTTTCAATCGATAAATAAGTTCCGATATCTGTGCTCTCACCAGTGGTTCTCCTCCGGTAAGCTTCACATTTTTGATCCCAAGCTTTCGAAAAATTCCTGCAAGCTTTACGATCTCATCATATGTTAATATTTCATCCTGATCCGAATAGCATTTGCCATTCTGTGGCATGCAGTAGGTACAGCGCAGATTGCAACGGTCTGTGACTGAAATCCTGATATAATCAATGTTCCGGCTGTACTGATCTAACATTCTTTTCTTTCCTTACTTCGCTCAAAAAGTCCGGATTTTCCACCGTCTTTTTTTTCTAAATGAACATCAATAATCTCCATGGCACGGTCCATTGCCTTACACATATCATAAATCGTGAGAAGTGCCACATTCACACCCATGAGTGCTTCCATTTCCACCCCGGTCTTTCCAGAAACTTTGACCGTACACATTGCTGTTATGATGTTTTCTTTTTCATTGACTTCAAAATCAACGGTACATTTGTTCAGACAAAGTGGATGACAAAGCGGAATCAGATGAGACGTCTGCTTTGTTCCCATAATCCCTGCCACTCTTGCAACCGTCAGCACATCCCCTTTTTTTGCGGTATGATTGACGATAGCTGACATCACTGCATCATTCACACGGATTTTACCGCTTGCTGTCGCGATACGCTCCGTAATCTCTTTTTCAGAAACGTCTACCATGACAGCGTTTCCGTTTTCATCAAAATGGTTCCATTCCATATTTTATATTCCTGCTTTTTCTATCTGTTTTTTTCTGCAAAACGATTCCTATAAAATCTATTCTGCTTCAGACTTTTCCAAACGAACAGTCCGGGAACCGGCACTCTGCACATCCAAGGCACAGTCCGCCATGTCCTAACACATAAAAATCTTCCGCTTTCACCGGAATCCCTGCTGCAATACGCGGTAGCATAATGTCAAAGATCGTGCTCTTTGCATACATCACGCAGCCCGGCAGCCCCATAACCGGGGTTTTGTCCTCAAAGTATCCGAGCAAAAACATTGCGCCCGGAAGCACCGGTGCGCCATATGTGACGATAGAAGCCCCCGAACGCTTGATAGCTCCCGGTGTTCGGTCATCCGGATCTACGCTCATGCCTCCGGTACAGAGGATCATATCCACACCTTTTGCCTTGTACTCCAAAATTTTTTCTGTGATAAGGTTCTCATCATCTCCCGGATAACAGTGCTCCACTGTCTCGATTCCATAAGCTTTCAGCTTTTCAATGACCACATCAGAAAAGGTATCCTGAATCAGTCCTTTTGCAACCTCTCCCCCCGTAGTGATCAGCGCCGCGGTCTTTAACTGATATGGCAGGACATTCACAAGTGGCGCTTCCCCTGCTGCCCGCTTTGCTGCTTCCATTTTCTCTTTTTCAATAATTAACGGGATAATTCTTGTCGCCGCAAGCTTCGTGCCTTTTTTCACCGGGGTATAGGAATGTCTGGTCGCGATCATCATATTGCCGAGTGAATTGACGGCTAGAAGCTTTTCCACGTTGACGGTTAAAATTCCGTCAATGTCAGAGGTGAGTTCTATTTTTCCCTCTTTTGGCTCTGATGCATGCATATGCTCGCCCTGACAGATAGCGCGCAGGATCTCTGCCGCCTCATCCTCGTGAAGCATGTTCTCATTTTTCTCCCACACGTAGAGATTTTCTTTTCCCATAGATAGGAGAACCGGAATATCCTCCTCGGTTACAATATGTCCTTTGCGGAATCTTGCGTCTTTTGTGACGCCTTTTATGATCTGCGTCATGTCATGACATAAAACATGACCGACGGCTTCCTCTGTTTTGATTAATTTCATTTATTTTTCCTCTTGTTTTCTATCGAACATTACTTTGCATGGTGCTTCTCTCTTTTCCACACCAAGCACATACTATTTCATCTTACTCACACGCCTTGGCATTCGGATAGATCCGCGCCATTTTCGCATCGTCATAATGCTCGTCCATGTAAACCTGCCAGCTTTCTGTCGCCTCCACCTGTCTGTCACGCTCATCATACCTTATCAAAGCAAGGCAGGAAAACACAACATTGCAGCACATAAATACGATCAACAGCCATGTTATTGTTTTTCCGATCACAACCGGAATTTTCTCGATCAGACCTGAAATTTTTGGATACAATACTTTAAACCATACTACCGCTGCGATTCCCCAGAAGAAACAGTATAACAGATTGATTCGTCCACCCAGGTTAAACGGCATCCAGCTGTAATCCCAGAATACTTTTCCAAAGACCAGCTCTGTGAATACACTGCACAGATACTCATAAGCTCCACCTAAAAAGGTTCCTGTCCAGAATAAAAAGCCGTCGCTTTTGTCTTTGTATTTATATAACATTGCCGTCACCAGCGCAATCGCAAGTCCCCACACAATACTGAATGGTCCCCACACAACGCTGCTGCGGCTCATCCATACTCCCGCAGTGATCCGGCAGAAAATTGTTTCCGTAAGATCTCCTAAAAATGCTCCCACAAAAAACAGCATCACAATTTTATAAAAATCGCATCCTTTTGCAAAAACAGTTTTATCTTTTGTGATTTTTTCCACAAAACTTGCCTTCGGGTAGGCTTTTGTCATTCGTTTTTCAATCGATCCTGCAATCTTATTGCCAAGCCTGATGCGGAAACGATCGATTTTGTTATTTGCTTCCAGCCACTTCTCCGGGTGTCTGCTCTTTCCTGTCACAAGCAGATAGGAGGCGAGTACATCCACCACAAGCACACCGATCAGCACCAGCAGAACAATATGTACCAAAAGCTGTGGCAGTATCGCAAGCAATCGGAATACCCACCGGTTGGCATACTTCACCACAACATAACCCAATGCACCTTTTATCAGGGAAACCGGGAGACAGATGTAACCGTCTAAGTTCCATTTACTCTTACTGTAATCCCACCAGCGTTTATGATAGAATTTCTCAATTAATTTTCCTGCAACAAACTCTGTCACCGCTGCATATAACGATGTGAACAAAAAGAGCCAGATTCCCGTCAGCTCCTGCAGACCGACTGACATTGCCACAGCTCCCACACCATAAAGGATGCATAACGGGCCGTTTACCAGCCCGCGGTTGGAAAATTTCCGGTGCATAAACGTTGCCGCGGCTGTCTCTATCACCCAGCCCGCAAAAGAATATATAAAAAATAGCCACAATAAATCATATCCGGTAAACTGTATCATTCGTATGTCCTCTTTCTGTTTATTCTTCTATAATAAACATAGATATTTTTCTCGAATACACTCTTAGATTATATAGAAGCCGCCACTTTTCTTCAAGTAAATTTAAAAAGCCTTTGCAGAAAATTCTTTCCACAAAGGCTTTTCAATCACTTAAATTTGATAATTATCTTCTTACTCTTTTTTTCGCATAACAGAATGCTGTAATCGCGCATCCGGCAAATAATATCCATAATACTGCCATACTGCCGTTATCCCCTGTTTTTGGAGAAGTTGTCATGGTCTCTGCTGTTGCAGAAGCTGTATTGTCCGTCTCTGTTGCCTGACTCTGTGCTGGTTCTGCTGTTGTTGTCGGATTTGTCACAGAGCTTCCAGGTGTCGTCGGATTTGCTGGCGTTGTCGGATTTTCCGGTGTTGTCGGGTTTGCTGGTGTTGTCGGGTTTTCCGGTGTTGTCGGGTTTGCTGGTGTTGTCGGGTTTTCCGGTGTTGTGCTTGTATCGTCTGCTTCCGCAAAAATGAATGTACTAAAATGAGTTACTGTGAAAGTAATGGTACGGTTTACACCGTCATAAATGTATCCACCATTTTCAATTGTAAGTTTCTCATTTACCGTACTGTCTGCATTCAAATGTAAAATAACAAGTTTACTGATATCAATACCTTTTGGAATTGGCATTGTAATCTGTACTGGAACAGCTAAATTGTTTACATCGTTTGCTCCATTTAATGTAATTCCAAGTGAAACACAATTTTTGTAAAGAGTAGAGTCAACGCTTGCTGCATCTTCCTTTGTAATCTTTAAACCAACATTTGTTACCCCTGCTGCAGCATTTAGTCCAGCCCCTATTACGGAAATATCTCCTGCTTCAATTAAATCACCTGCTTCGGCAGATACATCCGGTTTATCAACGGCGATTCCTGCTGTTTCGGTATACATTTTTTCGATTGCCCCGATGCTGGCACGAGTGTCACTATTGGTCTGTAATGCCACTTTTAACTCGTTTGTATCAAGGCTATCCAGTCCTTCTTTTAATGCTTTGGCAATGGTAACTTTATCTGCATCGGATGCATTATTATAGATCATGTTTAATGTGTCTGCATCTGCTTTCTCAACAGAGTCAACCCCTGCCTCTTTCAGAACATTATTTAAAGTATCCTTTAAATTATTGTCCACATCTTCGCCTTCTTTGGAAGGATTATAAACATCTGTAAATAATTCGTCACTGTTTGCAACTGCTGTGATATCGTTACTTAACGTTCTTATACCAACTTTATAGAGATAACCTTCCTGTAAATAATTACTATAATCATAGGTCACAACATCAGAATTAATATAGCTGCTTCTCTTACTTCCTGGAACATATTCATTAAATGAAACACCATTATCAGAACTTCGATACAGAAAATAAGTATATCCATATGCCCCTTCTACAGCTGGAAACGATACTATACCATTTTCGAATGTTGCTTTTGTTATATCAACTTCTGGCATTTTACTTTCCGGTTTCACATAATCATATGTTATACTCTGCACTTTAGAATATGAATTATCTTTATATGTAATTATTCTCCATTCATATGTTCCCGATTCATTCATATATTTAATAGCACTGTCATTTTTTTGCTCTCCTGAATGATCATATGTATCCGTTGATTGATAACGTACATTCAAAAGATGTTCATTATTATAAAATATAGCAACATATGTATCTGTCATTTGCGGCAAAATAGTAAAATCTAAAATGCCTTTGTCTACACTCATATTTGCATCGTATTTGATTTCATCCCCATTTGTATACACAATATCAGAATTATTATTATCTAAAAGAACTGAGCAGCTATCTACATACCTACTAAAATTCAATTTTTTGTCAGGCGATAAAGTATTTCCATCCTGATCTATAATCCATGCATATACATAATCACCATCATTAGCAGTGAAAGTTACAGTAGATGAATTTTCTTTTGTTGCAGATGCAAAAGCCTTCTCTATCTCTGTATATCCCTGCGAAAAATAATTATACTGATAATGTGCAATTCCACATCCGCTTGCATTGGTAGACAACTCAATTTTGAATGTCTTATTTCCCATGTCAAATTCTTTAATTTTACATGTAATAGTGTCCCCCGTTTGTGATGACTGCTCTGCATATGATATCGTATTTGGCATTATAAATAAAATGCTCATGACTGCCATACACATAGCCAATAATTTGCGTAGTGTTTTCTTCATTTTCATGCTTTCCTCCTATAAATGTATTGATACAGCAACAAAATCAAACCCTTGTCCTATTTTCCAAAATAATGGTTATAATTTTATTAACTGCTCGGTATGTTCGTCTTATTATGTAAAAGACGAACCTTTTTCCTTAAAACATATTTACACACTTAGTTTTCTGTTTTAATGTCGCATGAACATATAAATCCATGGTGATCTGTGTGGAAGAATGCCCTAAAATAGAGGAAACTGTTTTACACTCAACCCCACTCTCAAGACACGAAGACGCAAACCCATGACGCAGTGAATGAAAATTATAATCAGAAAGATTACAGTGCTTTAAAATGGTCTTAAAATGTTTCTGCACATTCCGGGGTTCTGTACAACGTGTGGTTCCTGTCAGGAAATAACAATCCTCCGGTTTTCTTTTTTCTTTCAAACAGTTTTCCAAAAAATCTGGAATCGGTATCGTTCTGATCGATGAAAATGATTTTGGAGTTCGGATATATAGCATTGTTTTGGGAAGTCCTTCCCTGTAATTATCATTTTGAATCCGCGATACAGTCCTTTTTATCTCAAATATTCCCGTGTCCAGATGAATATTTTCCCATTTTAATCCACATAATTCACCAATTCTGATACCTGTGCTTCGGCACAACAGAATCCCAAGTGCATATGTGTCATTTTTCTTTAATAAATATTCTTTGATACATGCACTTTCATCCTCAAGCAGTACTTTAGATTCCAAACGGTGAACGGTAAGATAACAGTGATGTATCATTTCCTCATAATTTTCGTTTTGCACTGCATGTTTTCTTAGAATCGTTTTCAACACACGCAGCGCAGAATAAATGGTACTATCCGCATATTCTCTTTCCTGCAAATCCAAAACCAATTGTTCGAGGTATGCCTTTTTCAATTTCATGACATCAATTTCCCCTAATTTCGGTTCAATGAGCTTTCTGATCAGATAACAGTAATTTGCATACGTACTCTTTTTAATTTTTGCTTTTTGCTGTATCAGCCAATTTTCACACATTTCTTCTGTCTTTAAATCATTGTTCATAGTTCCTCGTTTCCGCATTGTTCCTTATTTTTTTGTTGAAACACAATGCAATTACAAATTATAAAAGGTTGTTACATCTCTTGCTTTTTGAATTGAAATATGCTAAATTAGATAAGAAAAGGTTCGTCTTTTACATAAAAAGACGAACCTTTTTTGCTCCTTACATGTGTCACATATTTAAGATGTCGAATCAAAACATGAATGGAGGATAATATTATGCGCTGGTGACCTTTCGTTATAGAATAGGAGCCGACCCTAAATAATGCATCGTATCTAGGTCTCGTAATATTCCAAAAATACCAAGATGCTCGACCCCTTTATCTGTTTTTTCCCATTGATAGTTCATCCCCATATAAGATTCCTTACTGTTTTCAAAGTGATAATGAAAATTCGCTTACGATAGCAAAAAAATAAGGAAACCATTGATTTTTCAAGGTTTCCTTATTTACAAAATAGAGCGGGTGATGGGAATCGAACCCACGTATCCAGCTTGGAAGGCTGGTGTTCT
>OGIK01001028.1_pt1 | contig 29013 bp, 36 predicted proteins | sample 1571781 | NCBI WGS metagenome assembly OGIK01 (sample SAMEA2581956, study PRJEB24529) | metagenome | biome: Human gut stool | place: China | collected 2011
GTACGCCATGACAGCTTTTCCCCATAGGGGAAAAGCCGAGCGAGAACTACCGCGCCGTAAAACAGGTTTAGCAGCTTGTGGGCGACGACATACAAGGCGGCACAATGATACTCCCGCGTTGAACACCCTCAAAGTATTGCGCGGCGCACCCATAAGCATGGGCCGGGGTGAAACTCCCGTGAGGTTGCAGCTAACAACCGCCCGTTTTTGCCTTTTGACGAATATAGTTTATCCATACAGGAAAAGGAGGTTTTTCTAATGGATAAAAAACAGACAATTACAACCGAACGCAAAATAGGGAAAATCACCTATCTTGTTCAAGCGTTGCCGAGTGAAAAGGCAACCGATACAATCCATAAAAAGATTGAGAAACTCATTGTAAAGGATTTGCAGAAAAAGCCCGGAAATCCGGGATTTTTAGCGTCCGAGTAGTGCATTAGGCGGCGGGATATGGTATAATGATAGCAACACATTATACCTGTTTATTCGGCTGTCGGAAAGGAGGACTAATGTTACAGTCGAATAAAATCACCGCCCTTTACTGCCGTTTAAGTCAAGAGGATATGCAAGCCGGAGAAAGCGGAAGCATACAGCACCAAAAAATGATACTTCAACGCTATGCGGACGAACACCATTTTTTGAACACAAAGTTTTTTGTGGACGACGGATTTTCCGGCGTGAGTTTTGAGCGCGAGGGGCTGCAAGCGATGTTGCAGGAAGTGGAAGCCGGACGAGTGGCGACGGTCATTACCAAAGACCTTTCCCGTCTTGGCAGAAACTATCTGAAAACGGGCGAACTCATAGAGATTGTATTTCCCGAAAACGGAGTACGCTATATCGCGATCAACGACGGAGTTGACACAGCGCGGGAGGATAACGAGTTTACCCCCTTGCGGAACTGGTTTAACGAGTTTTACGCCCGCGACACAAGCAAGAAAATCCGCGCAGTTAAACAGGCACAGGCGCAAAAAGGCGAGCGCGTCAACGGGGAATATCCATACGGCTATATCCCAGACCCGAACAACCGCCACCACCTTATACCCGACCCGGAAACCGCGCCGATTGTCAAACAGGTTTTCGCTATGTTTGTTAGCGGCGTGCGTATGTGCGAAATCCAAAAATGGCTTGCGGAAAACAAAGTCTTGACGATTGGAGCGTTGCGCTATCAGCGTACAGGACAGGCGCGGTATCAGCGGGCAATGATCGCCCCCTATACTTGGCCGGACAAAACGCTCTATGACATATTAGCAAGGCAGGAATATTTAGGGCATACCATAACCGCGAAAACTCACAAGGTATCCTACAAGTCGAAAAAGACCCGGAAGAACGAAGAAGAACAACGCTATTTCTTCCCAAACACCCATGAGCCGCTTGTTGACGAGGAAACCTTTGAACTTGCGCAAAAGCGGATTGCTACCCGCCACCGCCCGACAAAAGCAGCGGAGATTGATATTTTTTCCGGCTTGCTGTTTTGCGCTGGTTGCAGACATAAGATGTATTACCAACAGGGCGTAAATATCGAGCCGCGCAAGTTTTCCTATTCTTGCGGCGCATGGCGCAACAGGGCAAGGACAGGCAGCGAGTGTACCTCTCATTATATCCGCAAAAACGTACTTCTTGATTTAGTGCTGGAAGATATGCGGCGGGTTTTGCGGTATGTTAAGGAACACGAACAGGACTTTATCTGTAAAGCTACCGAGTACGGCGACATGGAAGCGAGAAAGGCATTAGCGCAGCAGCAAAAGGAACTTTTCAAAGCACAGGCGCGTATGACCGAACTTGACACGCTTTTCCGCAAGCTGTATGAGGACAACGCATTAGGCAGACTGACAGATGAACGGTTTGTGTTTCTAACTTCCGGCTATGAGGACGAAAAGAAATCCCTTGCCGCAAGGATAGACGAGTTACAACAGCAGATCGCAACCGTTACCGAGCGAAAAAGGGATATATCAAGGTTTATTCAGATTGTCGGGAAATACAGCGACATACAGGAATTGACCTATGAAAACGTCCATGAGTTTATCGACCGTATTTTGATACATGAATTAGACCGGGAAACCAACACCCGGAAAATCGAAATCCATTATAGCTTTGTCGGACAGGTTGATACCGAGCAGGAGCCGACGCAAGTTGTCAACCATGACCGCCGCAACATGGTAGATGTAAAAAGTATCGCTATCTAACCCCAGCAAAGTTGCGGCCTGTATAACCGTCATCTACATAATACTCATACTGGAACATCCCATTTTTTTCGGCAAAGTCCCGGAGCATAAGTTTCTGGTTGCTGATGCTCATGCTTTCATTATCGCCGCCATCCTCCAGAGAGATACGGCAATAAAGGGCTGTGATTTTCTGATTAACTTGTTTTTTCCTGCTCATAGTGTTCTCCTTCTATGAACAGGGACACGATATCATTATAATACCATGTCCCTGTCCATGATTCAACTGCTTTACGCCGCTTTCTGTGCCATTTCCCGATGCTCCAGCCATTCCTCAAAGTGTTCGCAGGTCTGACGCTCGATCAGCTGCTCAAAGGCTTCCCGCATGGTTTTGTCCCCAGAAAACTCACGAACCACTACAAACTGGACTTTTTTATTCTGCTTCTTGTTTTTCTCCATAGGCTACCTCCATAGAATAGGGGATCAGACGGTAGCTGTGGCAACGAAGTCCGGCAACGGACATCAAAAAACCTGTAAACTATCGTCTGACCCTGATTTCTTACTTTTCAAATTTTCTTGTAAAATCTCGTTGCTTTCGTTGCCGGAAACATAGATAGATAATAAAAATCCTTTATTTACGGGCTTTTTCCATATCAAAACCATAAATTTATCAGCAACGAACCCGGCAACCAACTGGCAACTATCCCGGCAACAGACCGTCCTTGTCAGGCGATCCACTCCTGCGGAAGTTCCAGCTGACGGCATTCTTCTTCACTCAGTTCTACAAATCCACCTTCGTTGCTGGGTAGTTCGTTGCCGGAAGTGTCCCGTTCCCAGCCCTTTTGTCTGCCATATCCGGCAAACATCCGGGGATTGGAAAAAGGCTTCCAACCGGTCACGACCGTGTTCATGATCTCATTGATATTGTGGAGCTGCCACCGCTTCGGCTCATCAAAGGTATGTCCCAGCGCCTCCTTGAACAGCTGTTTTGAGCAGACCATGTTTCCGGTGTAGTGTTCCAGAAATCCCTGTATCTGTCCAGCTTCGGTGTCCTCCGGCATGAAGTCTTTCTGCACCTCCACCAGTTGACGCTGGATGGACTTGCTGAATTTCATGGAATACTTGCCGCTGTGGTAAATGCTCATAGCTTCTGCCCATACCTGCAACAGATACGCTCTGGAAGCGTCCTCGTCCTCCAAAATGTGAACCTCTGCATTCTCCGGGTAAATCATGATTGGGAGAAAGCGCCGGTTCCCGGCTCGATCCAGCGGCAGAAAGTCCAGGGTATTCGAGGAACCACCGAACACGCACTGCCGAAGCCGATCTTTAGGCTGAGATTCATAAGGTGTCCGGTAGGTTTCCTTCTGTCGGCTAATAAAGGAACGGATTTCTTCAATGCTCTTTGCGCTGCTGGTGGCAAGCATCTCTGACATCTCAATGATCCAGTGACCTTGTAGCTTTTGGAATACCCGGTCGTCATCCAACTTCTTCAGGTCATCAGAGAACCATTCGTCCCGGATCGCCAGCAGTCGGAAGAATGTGGACTTCCCGGCACCCTGACCGCCCACCAAACAAAGCATTTCCTCATATTTGGAACCGGGACGGAATACCCGGCGTATAGCACCCAGCAGGAAATGTTTCAGCATTTCTTCCACATAGTCACTTTCATCAGCACCAAGAAAATGGTGCAGACAGGATCGGATGCGTGGTGTACCGTCCCAGACAAGACTGTTCAGCACATCCTGAATTGGATGGTAACAATTTTCGTTTGCTACGATAGAAAGGGCAGCCGTGATCTTTTTCTCACTGGTCAGCTCATAGTTTCTCTCAAAATAGAGGAGAAGATATTTCACATCAGTATCCGTCAGAGCGCTGGTATTCCTGCGCCACCCCAAGTCCTGTACAATGTCTACCCGGTCAGTCAGGAGATTAAGCCGGATGGCATCCCGCAGGAGTGGATCGCAGCAGAACACAATCCGGCAGTTGTCAATGGTGTTGGCTGTTTTTCCCTTGTCGGTAACAGAAAGGCTCTGCCGCACCTCATCAACGCTCGGTTCCGGCGCTATGGCTTCGGCTGCGCTCATCACAGCCTGCTGGGTGGCTGGCGATAAACTCTGATATTCGCTGTTCAATTTTCCTCACCTCTTTTCCATACTCAGCAACTACAAAAGCTCGTTCTTCTATGCTGTCAGACAGAAGAAGATCCAACAGATATTCGATATATGGCTGCCTGTGCAGAGCCTCCACAAACAAAGGATTCCAGTCATCCTCCGGTTGTTTGGGCGCATATTCTTCTTTCCATCGTTCCAGCAAACGCAGGTAGTCGCACAGCACCCGAAAGCATTTCTGCTCTGCCTGCCGGTATCGCATTTCCTCGCTGATTTTTCTTTTGATTACTCTCTTTTGTGGCGGATCGTGGCCTTTGCGGTCAAAGCTGATTGAGAAGTCCTCTGCCAGCTTTAAGGCAGCTTCTTTACTGCTTAGTCCAAAAAGACGGGAAGTGAAATCAATCACATCTCCATCTGCCTGACAGGCAAAACAATGGAACCGTCTGTCCACCTTCATGCTGGGATGCCTGTCATCGTGAAACGGGCAACAAGCCATCCCGTTGCGTCCTACTGAAATTCCATAAACCAAAGCAGCCTGCCTTGTGGTAACAGACTGTTTTACTGCTTCAAATACATTCGTTTCTTCCACCTCCAAACAATGCAAAAGGCATCCGGTTTCCATAGAAAATCAGATGCCTCACAATTCCATATCCTGTTTTCTTGTTGGAGCAATCCGTCCTTCACGCTCCCAGCGCTCCCGGTTCTCCCGATCAGCGTCCAGTTTGCCTTGTGCCAGCTTCTCCTTAATGGATTTTCTGGCTTTATTTTTGATCTGCTCTTTGCCAGCCTGTTTGACCTCCGGTTTTAACAGCACCGCCTGTACCTTTTTGAGAACTTTTTCAGCAGACTGCTGTAATTTTTCTCGCACCCTACTCAGCAGAGTGTTCGCTATCTTCACAACTTCTGGCGAATTTTTGGCATTGGGCGATACCACGCTCTTTCGATATTTCTCAATTACTTCCATATCTTCAAGCTGGGTTTGTTCCCGAACCTTGTCGGTCACAACCTCCACCGCCTTGTCATAGGCTGCACCGGAAACATCTTCCAGTAAGGTTTCTACATCCTCAATTTTTAGCGTCAGTTCCTCCAGCTTTTGCTCCTGTGTCGCCAGCTGCTCCTTCTGCTTCATCAGGATATAATCCTGCTTTTCCAAATAGTCACGCCCACCATAAGACGGCTCCTGTTCCAGATGCAGCCCATGCCGTTTGGCAATGTCAAATAAGATTGTCCGACAGACTGCATCAAAAGTCTGTTTCCGGTTATTGTGCTTTCCTTTTGGCTGTTCCGGTTTAGGGAGAGGGATACCCAGTTCCTCCAACGCCTTTTCCTGCTGGGGGCACAGCTCTCCATACCGATTTTCACAGTCAAATACATGGCGCTCATGGATGTGCGGAGTCCCTTCATCCAGATGGAGCGCCCAGTCTAAAATGTGGATATGAGAACCGAAACGGTTTTCAAATTCCTCATAAAATTCACTGACAATGAGCGCTAAAGTCTCCGGCGGAACGGATTCTTCCATAGTGCCGATCTGGTAGATGCTTTCTTCTGGACAGGTCTTGTTATTTTTCAAAAGATCATCCACAGTGCGATTGCGCTCAATGTGCCGGGTTTTCTCGTTCCGGGCGTTCTGAGCATTGACATGGTCGGCATAATGCTCGTAGTAATACATCCGTTCAATTTCCTCAAAGCTGAAATCCGGCTGCTCTGGGTTTTCCCGAAAGTCGTGGGTGGTAAAGCCCCGGCAACAGTCCCAGTACACATTTTGTCTGGCACGCTCAGCGTCAATGTGTTCGCTATTTTCTACATCGAACCGACGGTCATTGTGCCGGGGATTGTAAGTGCCATGCTTCCCAGATCGTCCATTGTGTCTTGTTAATTTCAAACATTTTTCCTCCTTCCTGCAAAGATGTTCTGGGCTGGGGAGGGCGGCAAAGCCGCCAGACCTGCGAAGTTTTGCGTCAGGTAATACCCAGTACAAGTTGACGCAGGCATCAACTTTCCCTGGGCAAGGCGTTTCCCCCTTGACCCGATGAGGCTGGCTGCCCTCAACCCGCCAATGGGCGTTGCCCCTTGACCCCAGCAGTGCGCTGCCGCCCCTGCACCCCGGCACAAAGGGCTGGCTGCCCTCTGTACTCCCGCACCGGCGAAGCTGGCCTTCACCGCAGAAGCGGTTTTTGCCAGTTTCACCGGCTCCGTATCCGTACATTTACGCCCATAGGCGAGAAGTGGATACAGAATACGCCTGCGGAAATTGCCAATCAAAACAGCGGATGCAGACCCGATATTTTTTCGTAAATCGCCCTCATTTTAAGCGATTTTTTCTTCTGTCTGTATGACCTGAAAGCCATGCTCTTTTGCGTACTCCCTTGTAGCTGCCAGCCGTTCTTCGCTGTACGGCGGCACCAGCCGGATCGAAAGTCGGGACTTGTCCAGTACATAGGTCACGCTACCTTCCGGCGTACTGCGTTCCAAGCGGCACAGCAGAGGGTACTTCCGGCTGAAATCCTCCAGTCTGCGTTTCAAGCTGGCATTGAAGGTGTAGATACTGGCAATCGTCTCGCCCTCATTCCAGTTGATGATGGTTTCTTTTTCATATTTAGACAGCTTCCTCATACAGTTCCTCCTCATAATCGGTGTTTGCTTTCAGCGCACGCAGACTGCGTCTAATCCGGCGGTATTCGTCCATCTCCATACGCAGATGATGGTAAAAGGCTTCGTACCACCTTTCCTCTGTCTCTGTCTCAATTTTACGAGCAAGATGAAGCATCTGGCTTTTCGCCTCCGGGTCAACAGTCAATGCTGTCAGCCATTTCAGCCTTGTCACTGTGTTGTGATGGCTGGGGCAGGCGTAAGCGTAAAGTATTTTCTTTTCCTTCATATTCAGTTTCATAATGATCTACCTCCATTCATTTGATGCGGTATGTCCCGCATCGTTTATTTTTCTGTCTGCCGGTCTGTCTGCAAAATATTCCTGCCCGGATTCTCTCCCAGCGTATTGTCCTCTTTGGTTCGCTCTTATCGTTGCGTCACTTCCCCGGAGGTCATCCCCCTTGCAGTCGGTCATTCATTTTTCAAGGTTCTATGTCTCCTGACAAGAACCAGTTTACCGAAAAAAGAGGGCTGCTCCCGTATGTCCAAGACGCAGGAAAATCACACGAAAACCGCATATTTCCACGCTCTCGGAAATGTGCTATAATGGAAAACAAAAACCGTTGGCAAGGAGGTGCTTTGATGTACACAAAACTGTCGATCCCGGAACGGCTCAAAGACCTGCGGGTGGTGGATAAGCACCTGACGCTGGAACAGCTGGCAGAACAGACCGGCCTGTCTAAGTCGGCACTGGGAAAATATGAGAGCGATGACTACAAAGACATCAGCCCATTTGCGATTGCGACACTGGCAAAGTTTTACGGTGTGTCCACTGATTATCTGATGGGTGTGTCAGAAAATAAAAATCACCCAAACACGGAGCTTCAAGCTCTGCATCTGAGTGACGCTATGGTGGAACTTTTGAGCAGCGGAAAGATCAACAACCGCCTGCTTTGTGAACTGGCGACTCATCCAAATTTTTTGCGGCTGATGGTTGATATGGAAATCTTTATTGACCAGATCGCTGATATGCGAGTGAACCAGATGAATCTGATTCTGGAAGCTACCCGGCAGACCATTCTGAAAGAACACGCACCGGGAGAAAATGATCTGTATATGCGGACGCTGGAATTGGGTCAGGTACAGGAGAACGATTTTTACAGCCATATCCTTCATGATGATCTGGACAGCATTGTCCGGGATATACGGGAAGCCCATTTGAAAGACAAGACCACAGCTGACCCACAGCCAACACTGGATGAGGTCAAAGAGAATTTTGAACAGGCCATACAGATGGGAACCGACACAGAAGCTATGATCCATGAGTTCTGTGATAAAATGCAGATTCCTTTTGAAAAAATTTCATCCGAGGACTTTTCGGCCTTTCTGCGGATACTGAGCCTGTCCAAACTGCTTAAAAACCCAAACAATATGCGGGGAAAAGCCAAGTCACAGCCGTATTATATGCCAAAAAAGAAAAAGCGCAGGTAGCAAAAAGGCCATCCACTATAAAAGTGAATGGCCTCAGTTTTTCCACCTTCTCAGACGAAAATCATCTCAGACCGAATGACTTCCTCTGCCCGGTGGCGTATGCTGTTCATGTGACCGACCCATGCAAGCTGGTCTTTTGCTTTCAATTCCTCCGTGACTCCCTCTGTTTCTTTTATCTGGGCAATGATACAATCCAGACGGTTCTGTGCCTGCTCATCCAGATCGGCAAGATATGTCCACAGCTTTCCAGACAGAAGCAATTCATTGTACCGGTCGGGACAATACTCTTGCAGATATTCCCTGTGCATCCGTCCCCACCGTCCGATTGGGCGGCTTTCCTCCGGCAGCTGTAAGTCTGGAATATAGTAGTCTCCGACCAGAACATAGTCCAGACCGTTACTGTCATCATGGATATGCTTTTTCAATTTCTCCATAGCGACCTCCTGTTTTCGTTTTATCCGAATCCAGTTGATCGTGTCCCTGTTCATCTGTTATTCAAGGCAACTGAACTCGTCACCATGAATTATGGCATATCCTTTCCGAGTTTTTGGTAATTCAGTCCGTGGGAGGTCTGCGCGCCCCGGTTCTCGCTCTGGTTGTAGCTGTCAATGGTTTCCTTGCCCAGCACCTCCGCAATCTCCTTGGCGTTCTTGCCCCGGCCACTAAGGAACAGCGTACAGTCGCAGTTGTCGGAAATGATTTCCGCCGCGTCCTTGTAAATGGCCTTTAGCTGCGACTGGCTCTGCAAAATAATAGAAGCCGAGATTTCCCGGCTTCGTATGGTGGCAATCAGCTTGTCAAAGTTTGGAATCTGGCCGAATAGCGATAGGTAAGCCTCTGGCGTTTCCACCTCGGGCTTTTCCCCCGCTCCACACCGTGCGTGATAGTTTCCCATCACACGGCGTTCCACCGACTAAGATTACTTTTTAGTGCCTATATAGTCCTCGAATTGTATTTCCTCCAACTCTCTGTGTTTTCGGAGTTTATTGATTTTATCTTTCATTTCTTCGGTCAACTGTAAGTCTTTAAGCAACTTTCCAATTTTTACAGGATTCGTTGCTCCAACCAGTTCTGACACCTCTTTTGACAGGATAATCAAATTCCTGTAAGTGTCGTTTCGCTCTCCCTTACATGGTTTGATATGCACACATACCATATCTGATATTGACAGGGCATTGTGCGTTACCGCACATTTGCCTTTTTGTGCGATATATCTCGAAAGAGCGTTGTCTGCCATCTCCAACGTAGGGTAGAGATGTGCATTTTCCATCATGTATTTCATAACATCGTAGCTGATACAGTTTTCGATGTCTGAATACTTCCTCACATATTTATTGACTTCACGCCTTTTATATTTGGGGTATTCATAAGCCACATATCCAACAGGGATAATCATTCTTCCCTTTATCCATCGGAACTGCTTAGACTTTCCATACTTTTCCTGAATAAACTTGCTGGTTATCTCGCCTTGACGTTCTATGGGGTAACAGCGGTTATTATGATTCATGCCGTTACTTTTTCCCGTTACTTTAAAGGCGATTTCCGCAAAGTCTGCTGATACCATAGTTGCCATACAGTAATAGTTGTGCATTCCCATAACCATTGCATTATAAAGACTTATATTTCGGTCTATCTCGCTTTGTTTGCTTGGATTCTTTATGTCTTTCCAAACGTCACTTAGCTTTTTAATGACCTTTGCTTTACTCTTGTCTGCCATGTGGGAACGTATTACCCACTTACTGCCTTTTGGTACAACCTTAAATTTGATACCGAGGAAAGTAGTGTAATTCTTCCGCAAGTTTGTGATACCCGACTTTTCTCCACTGGTCTGTAAATGCAGATTTTCTGCCAACCAGAGTTTTGTGGCACACATTACCTTTTTCGCCGTTGCATAATCCCGACAGAATAGCTTAAAATCATCTGCATACCTTACGATATACATTTCTTTCAAATCGGTTTTTGCTCTCAGCTTATTCCATTTCTGCGTTCTGTCTACTGTGAGGACGTTTCCCTCTTTATCAGTCTTGTTAAACTCTAAACCTGTTTTACCCTCTTTGATTTTGAACATTTCCCACTGACTGGCAATCCACCAGTCCAGTTCATTCAATACAACATTTGCAAGAAGTGGGGATAGAATCCCCCCTGTGGTGTACCCGTTTCGGGAGTGATTATAATGTCATTGAACAGGATTTCCGCTTTCAGCATCTGCTTGATTATCATAATCAGCTTTCTGTCCTGTATGCCGATTCCCCACAACTGCCGAATCAACTTACTGTGGTCGATATTATCAAAGAAGCCAACAATGTCTACATCTACTACAAAGTGCAGATTCTGCAACTGTGCCATTTTATAGCATTGTGCGATTGCATTCTGCGTTGACCGATATGGTCTGAAACCATTGTTCCGCTCATGAAATTTCGCTTCACAAATCGGCTCCAGTATCTGTAAGATACACTGTTGTATCAGTCTGTCCCAAATACTCGGAATCCCTAATGGGCGGGTTTTTCCGTTGTCTTTCGGGATTTCAACTCGTCTAACCTTTTTTGGCTGATAATAGTTCAACTTATTTCTGACGGTTTTAATGACCGATTCGATGGGCAGTGACTGTATCGCTACAATCGTTTTCCCATCTGTGCTGGGAGTTTTGCTCCCACTGTTTTTACAGATATTTCGATATGCAAGTATGATATTCTGCTCTGACACAATCAACGGCATGAGCCTGTCAAATGTCTTTCCATTCTGGCTGTCCTCAAATAATCGGTAGCCTGTTTCTTTAGCGTCATACCTTTCTGCATTTCGCTCTGCTTTGTTTACAATTCGTTTTGCCATAGTAACCAGCTCCTTATCAGAGAATGATTTTTTCTTAGTCGCACCACGACAGCTATGAAAATCTCCATTTTGGTGATTACTATATAGGCATGAAAGAAAATCTTAGTATCGGCTTGAGGCTATCCCTCCACCGCTTATTGTTACGGCTTCACAGGTACTGTGCCTCTACTCTCACAGCCACTAATGCACTTATTATAGAAAGGCTCTTTCAATCCCTTTCCTTTTCAATACAACTACGGTACTTTTTCCGCTGATACAGTCAGCTCCCGTATTGGCTGCTTTCCACGTTCCGCATAACTTAGGATTGTTGCCACTTAGGTCGTTCCTTTAGCCCTGCAAGCATTATCTTCGAGCGAATCCCTCAAGATACCTGTGTCCTGTAAACACAGAGGGCATTTCATACTAACAACTTTTACTTTGCCCCGCTTGCATACCCATTGGTACACTTGCATTTCTGCAAGCCATTCGTTTAGAGCCGTACATTCGGAATCTTTGTCAGACCGCCTTTTTGGTCATTCTAACCATATGGCAACCCCACCCGCACTGTCACACACAACCCGTACCTCTACGAATCTTTCCTCGCCATTAAGCGTTAGGGTGTGCTTCGCACGACTTCCCCGAGCTTATAACCCCAACCGTCTGTATTCGGCTGACGCTATTCGGAGTATTAGTGAATCCCCTTCAGGGCGTTACCCCGTCATTTGAGATTTCAGTTATGCAGTTCTCTAAAACCACATTTATTTAATTGTTTGTGACTTTAGGCTACGCTTTTGTCGGTTATTCCCACCATTTTAGGCGTAGAACGTGTCACACTGTTGGCGAACTCGTCCAGAATCAGCCGCACATGGACGGGCAGCCGCCCGCCGTATTTGTCGTCGGCCCGGTCGCACAAAAGGTTGATAAGCTGGCTTTGCACCATTGCCAGAATGAAATTAAAGGTCGTGTCCGTGTCCGACATAATCAGGAACAGGGCCGTTTTTTTATCCCCGATGGTATCAAGTTCCAGTTCGTCGTCCTCCATCAGCTCCCGCACCTCCCTGATGTCAAAAGGCGCTAATCTGGCTCCGCAGCTTATCAAGATGGAGCTGCGGGTCTTGCCCGCCGACAGCAGGAATTTACGATACTGGCGCACCGCAAAGTGTTCCGGGTCTTTTTCTTCCAATCGTTCAAACATCTGATCTACCGGGGATTGAAATTCCGGGTCGTCCTCGCGGGCTTCGCTGGCATTTATCATTTCAAGCAGCGTGGTGAAATTCATTTCATCGTCCGGCGCTTCGTACCAGATATAGCCAATGAGGGCCGAATACAGCAGGCGTTCCGATTTGATTCAAAAATCCTCGGCGCTTTTTTCGCCCTCTCCCTTGGTGTTGCAGATCAGCGTGTTTACCAGCTTCAAAATGTCCTTTTCCGAATGGATGTAGCGAAACGGGTTGTAGCGCATACTCTTGGAAAAGTTAATGGTATTCAGCACTTTTACCCGGTAGCCGCACCGCACAAGGAGCTGGCCCACCTCGCCGATCAGACTTCCTTTCGGGTCAGTAATCACGAATGAGGTCGGGTAGTCCTTGGACACGCACTGCATGAGGTTGGGCTTCACAAAGAACCGGGTCTTGCCGCTGCCGGAACCGCCGATCACCAGCACATTTTTGTTCCGGGCGGTCTTGGGGTCTTTGGGCCGGTTGTTCATGGTGAGGCGTTCCGTCTGGGTCAGGAGGATGTTGTTGTCAAACACCGGGTCGATGTACGGGGCTATATCTTTCGGCCCGCCCCAACGGGCGCTGCCGTACTCGACACCCCGGCGGTATTTCTTGGCGTTCTTGCTCTTGCAGTACACCATCAGCCGCAGTGCCACCGCACCGGCCACGCCCACCGCCAGATCGAACAGGTGGAAGCTGGGGGCGGCGCTTTCAAAGGCAAGGGAAAAGCCGTCCGCAAGGTGCAGCAGCTTTTCCGACAAGTCCGCCCCAGCCGCCAGCCGGTAGGTCTGTCCCAGCTTGCCGAACAGGTAAACAAACAGCAGGTAGGGCAGGTTGGCGATTATCAGCTTTTTCATTTCCGGCTTCATCGTGACAGCCCCCTTTCCTTGATTTTCTCCTTGGCCTGCTGGCTGCTTCTGGCCGCTGCCTTTTCTTTCAGGACGGCAAGGGTCTTTCGGATGGAGGGGCGTTCCTGCTGTTGGAGCTTCTTGGCTGTAAACTCCTTAAACGCCTGTTCCAGATTGTCCGCCTGCTTGGATTTGAAGATCACGATATACCGGGGCGGATGGGTAGTGCGGTCTTTCCGCAGGGTAAAATCAATGTCGTATTTCTTGGCGCAGGGCTTAAATAAGCCAATGTTGGCGTCGGTGATCTCAATGTTGGACAGGGCGGAACCGTCCTTTTTGAGCTGCCGTAAGCTCTGCTGGCCGTGATGGGCCTTGCCCGTCCCTTTCTGCCGGGCGGCCAGATATTTTCGGATGGCCGCTTGCAGCACTTGGGCGGTGAGCTTGCCCGTCTTAACCGCTAACGCTATGGTTTTCTGGTCTACTTCTTCCTGCAACTGCTATCCCTCCTTTGGAAAGTCAGCAGGCAGGCGGATGGCTTAAATCCGCACCCGCAGGCCGGAGAGGTCGTCGGCATGGATTCCCACCAGATACCAGTTCTCGGCCATTTCAATGCGGGTCGGCCTCCATCTGCCGCCCACCATCACATCAAAAGTTTCTCCGCAGTGCAGGCCGCCGTAATAGTCCGCAAGGTCAAAACGGATGTCGTAGCGGTCTGTCTGCTCGTCAAAAATCAAAGCACCCTGTTTCATAGGGTCGTCCTCCTTTCTCGTCGTCACAAGCTCCATATCGCTTGTTTCCATGCAAGCGTGAAAAGCTCGCTCATTTCGCTGTTCCTCCTCTCCCCACAAAATCACCGATTTTGCGGGGGTCCCCAACTGCCTGTGTTCATGTCATGGGCCACCAGCGCCGTGTAATAGCCGTTGATGGTGCTTGGGGCGTTGAACAGAACCGCCAGCAGGTATTTTTTGATGTTCCGTATTTCCGTGGTGTTTTTGCTGATACAGTCAAAGACAAACTCAATGTGAGAACTGTTCAGCTTCATCAGCTTGGATTTCACCAGCTCGGCGGGGTAATCGTCCCCGGCAATGCGGATAGTCTTTCGGGCGCTGCATACGGTTTCCACCAGCAAGTCCACAATCTCGTCCAGCATATCCCGGTCAATCCCCTTGGCGTACTGGCAAAGATGTTCATACTCGATGTTGTCCTTGATGATCTCCCGATAAATCTCTACGGCGCTCTGTGGTTTCGCTCCCGTTCCTTTCCGTTCCGGCGGCGCAGCCGCTTCTTCCCCCAAAGGAGAGGGAGGGGAAAGGATAGGAATGGAATCGGTATTTGATCCATCTGTAATTGATTTCTCTTTACTTGATCTATCTTTATTTAATTGCGTTGGTTTTTCCTGCGTAGGCTTTTCCTGCGTTGGATTATCCAATGTTGGATTTTCCAATGTAGGTGAATCCGGCACAGGCTGGGGCTGTTCGTAAATGATGTAATCCGCCCCGCGCAGGCGGCCTTGGCTGTCACGCTCACGGGAACGCACGATATAGCCCGCCTGTTCCAGCTCCCGGACAGCCGCCCGGATCGCGTCGATCTGCTCCCGGTTGATAAGGGACAAGTCCTTGTTCCGCAGGTGGTGGTTGGACATCACCGTGTAGCCCCGGTTTTTCTCCACTCGAAAAACTGCCATCTCGTCGTCCACTCCTTTCACTTGAAATTTCACCGCGCCGTCAAGGGCGGTGAGCTTGCCCGGCTGGTAGGGACATTCCTCATACACACAAAACTGGTACTTCCAGTGCGGGCGGTAGAAACGGCAGGTGCCGCAGCCCTCCGGCGCTCCGGCCTCGCCACTGTCAAAATGATCTGCGCCCGGCCTCGTCTGCATGAGCTGTTCAAAGGCCCGGTCGCTGCCGGAAGTAAAGTACATAGGCGGTCGCCTCCTTTCTGGTTTTGGGCGCAAAAAAGCGGCGTCCTGATCTCCCCAAAGGGGAAAAGAGAACGCCGCTGTCTGCGGTGTCGTATTCAATTTTCGATGTGTCACTATTTGGGCGGTGGGCTTCACGGGAGGAAGAAGCGTGTCAAAGCTCAATCCGAAAGTAGTAAATCGGTAGTAAATTCAGTTCTTATATCCCGTGAAATGCCCGTATTTCCGGGCTTTTTGGAGATAATCAGAGTTGTTTTACAAATATTTATAAATTTCATTTATAAAAAAGTGTGGTATACCAACTCTACGACAGCGCTTTCCGCATTCTGGATATCCGCAACAATCTTCTGGAGAATTTCACCGGTTCCAGAAAGCAGATCATTGATCTGGCAGCCTCCACCATTCCTTCTTCTTATCTCCTTCCTGAACTTCTCGCAGGTTTTGGCAGAATGTATCCTGATGTATATTTCCATTCCTGGCAGACAGACAGTTCCGGCGCTATTAACCGTGTACTGGATGGGACCGTAGACCTGGCTTTGACAGGACAGAATACAGGAGACGACAGCTGTGTATTTATTCCCTTCTGTCAGGATAATATGGTGATTGCTACCCCTGTGAATGATCATTATTTAAACTTAAAACAAAAAGAACAACCTGTTGTTTTTCAGGACTTTATCAAGGATCCTGTTATCATCAGGGAAAAAGGCTCCGGAACCAAAAAGGAAATGGATATTTTTCTGGAAAATGCCGGTATTGAACCTTCCAGTCTGAATGTAGTAGCCCGCATGAATGACCTGGAATCAATCAAAAAATCTATTGTAAACGGGCTTGGATTTTCCATTCTTTCTGCCAGATCTGTCGTTGACCTGCAAAAAACAAAGCAGATTCTTCTGTTTCCATTAGAAGAATCTGCTCACAAACGCAGTTTTTATATTGTTTACAGTAAAAACAGAATTCTGAAATCCCATGTACGCCAGTTCATTCACTATGTAAAAGAATACTATCAGACAGTCTGATTAATATTCTGATATTTTTTTGGCATCCAATTTCCCTTCCATGCATAGATAAGCATGAGTATCATTCCTACAGCCCATGAAACAGGATACAGTACATATATAATATCAATGCTGGTGAAATGTGGAACCACAAACTGAATCCACAGAATACGGAACAGGCATAATGCAAGCAGCATCACTACCATGGGAGGTACCGTCTTTCCTGTTCCGCGAATGGTTCCTGCCAGGGAATGCATAATTCCCAGAAGGAAATAGAACGGGCAGAAATATTTCATTGCCTGTGCCCCATAATAGATTACTTCTTTATCACTGCTGAAAATCCCTATGATCGGTCTGGAAAAGGTCAGCAGGAGAATTCCTGTCACGATCGTATAAAGCACGCTCATTCCAAGAGTTACTCTCAATCCTTTCCTGATTCTGTCTGTTTTTCCCGCACCATAGTTCTGACCGGTAAAAGTCGTTGCTGCCATACTAAAACTCATTACCGGCAGAATGTTAAACCCATCTACTTTCAGGTATGCACCAAAACCCGCCATTGCACTGGCTCCGAATCCATTGACACCAGATTGTACCAGTACATTTGAAAAGGAGATTACCGTGTTTTGAATTGCAGTCGGCAGACCTACCTGGATAATCCGTCCTGCCATTGTTCTATCAATGGAAAGTTTCTTCGGATTTATGCGGTAAATATCCGGAACTCTCATCAAAAACCATAATGCAAAAATGCAGGAAAGTACCTGGCTGATATCTGTTGCAATTGCAGCACCCTCGACTCCCATGTGCATTCCGCCGATAAGCCATAAATCCAGAAAAATATTGGAAAACGAAGCTACTGCCAGATACATCAGCGAACGTCTGGAGTTACCTACGGCATTCAGGATCCCCGCTGCCATATTATAGATGACATTAAAAACCAGTCCATAAGAATAAATTCTCAAATACAGAACTGACTGATTCATTACTTCTTCCGGAGTTCTCATCCACCTGAGAATTGCAGGTGAAAATACAATTCCAGCGATAGTAAGAACAATTCCCAGAATAAGCGCAAGCATCAAGGCTGTATGTGCAGAACGCTGAACGCCATTCTCATCTCCTGCTCCATAAAACTGGGATACAATAACTCCCGCACCTGCAGATGCCCCCATACTGAATGCAATCAGCAGACAAATCAGCGACGTACTGGAACCAACTGCAGCCAGTGCATTGCTGCCCACAAAATTTCCTACAATAATTGAGTCCACTGTATTGTACATCTGTTGGAGCAGATTTCCCAGTATCAATGGAATAGAAAACAGAAGGATCTGTCTCCAGATGGTCCCTTCTGTCATGGTACTGATCGATTTTAACTTCACACTCTTACTCTTTTCATATGCTGCCACTCTCATTCCCCCATTCATATATTATTGCTGTTCACAACGCGTCCGGCAGCACCCTTCGGCATTCCTATTATAAAATATTTTATATAAAAATCAAGCCGCCACTATTTATAGCATTGCATTTCCTGTCAGTTTACTGTACAATACTTTTATATTGTAAAGTACGAAACAGGAGGTAATTTATTATGGCTTTTGATATCACACCTTATGTAGATATGTCCCCAAAGAAAGTTCGTGAACTGATTCGCAAGGGAGTTATTGATTTCCCCACTGCAGGAATGTGCCGTGGCTATGCGCAGGCAAATCTGGTAATTCTGCCACCGGAATATGCTGCAGATTTTGAAGAATTTGCACACAAGAATCCATTTCCGTGTCCAATTCTCGAAATTATCAAAGGAACTCCTGAAACTCATGACATGGGTGAGGGCGGAAATATCTGCACGGATATCCCGAAATACCGGATTTATGAAAACGGTGTATTTACAAAAGAAATTACTGACGCTTCCGAGTATTGGAAAGAGGGATATGTTGGATTTCTTATCGGCTGTTCTTTCTCATTTGAAGAAACACTGATTAGAGAAGGGATTGAAATCCGTCATATCGCCCAGGGACGAAATGTACCGATGTTCAAAACTAACATTCAGACAGTTCCTGTTGGTCCATTTTCCGGTCCTATGGTCTGCTCCATGCGCCCGATGACACCGGAAAACGCAAAAAAAGCTTATGACATTACTTTCAAAATGCCGAATGTTCATGGTGCCCCTGTACATATGGGAGATCCGAAAGAGGTCGGTGTTGATGACGTTATGAAACCTGATTACGGTGAAGCAGTGGATATTTACGAAGGGGAAATTCCTGTGTTCTGGCCATGCGGCGTAACTCCGCAGGCAGCAATTGAGAATGCCAAACCGCCAATCGTTATCACTCATGCTCCCGGACATATGTTCATTACAGATATTCCGAATGCAGAGTTAAACGACTATCTGGAAGCAAAAAAGAAATAATCAGAAAGCAGCAGAAACCATGGAATTTACATTTCCCAACTATTATAAAGAATTTTCTTGCATTGCCGGGTCCTGTCCGGATACCTGCTGTGCAGGATAGCAGATTGTTATTGACAATAAAACCCTGAAGAAATATCAGCATTTCAAAGGTCCTTTTCACAATCGACTGCACAACGATATCGACTGGAAGGAACATGTCTTCCGCCAGTACAACCGACGGTGTGCATTTCTGAACGAAGAAAATCTGTGTGATATTTACACAGAAGCAGGTCCGAAAATGCTTTGCGACACCTGCAGAAATTATCCACGACACATTGAAGAATTTGAGGGCCTGCGTGAGATTTCTTTGTCCCTTTCCTGCCCGGAAGCAGCAAGAATTCTGCTGTCTCAGAAAGAAAAAGTTCATTTTGTTACCATCGAAAAGGAAGCCGCTGAAGAAACCTATGATGATTTTGATTACTTTTTATTTACTGCACTGATGGATACCAGAGATCTTCTGATAAAAATCATCCAGAACAGAAATGTCCCCATACGGAAACGCCTGTGGAAAGTACTTGCCATCACACATGATTTTCAGCTGTGTTTAAATAAAAACGAACTTTTTAAATGGGAAGAGATTCGGAAACGTCATGAAGATTCCGGATTCGGAAAAACATTTTGTGATAAAGTTCATTCCAGAATGAATACTTCTGACACATCAAAGGATCTATTTAAAAATATGTGGAAAACTATTATTCCGGAAATGGAAGTTCTTCGTCCCGGATGGAAAGAATTTCTGAAGGAACGTCTTGATTCCTTATATATTTCTTCAGGAGAAAACGATTATATATATCAGAAAAGCGAATTTGATTTCTACTGTCCGGACTGGCAGATTCAGGAAGAACAGCTTCTGGTTTACTGGATTTATACTTATTTCTGTGGTGCAGTCTATGACGATGAAATCTTTACCAAGGTTAAAATGGCTGTCGTCTGTACTTTGTTTATCCATGAGCTTGATGTCGGAACATATCTGAAAAACGAACATCATTTTAACCTGAATGATCAGATTCAGATCTGTTATCAGTTCTCCAGAGAGCTTGAGCATTCGGATCTTAATCTGAATAAATTTCAAGAACTGATGTCTGAAAATAATATTTTCTCCTTTGAAAATCTGTTAAAGATATGCTGAATGACAAAAAACTTGCTGCTCATTTCTTATTCTTTTTACAATTGCATTATTTGATATAAAAAACTTGTATTCTTTCGGATTTGGTAATCATCGCCTTCTATAAATTGCATTCACCCCAAATTGCGTATATTCTCCTGCTCGATATCCCCGAACAAATTCTCTATCCATTTCCCATTTTGAGATTGCTAATTCGAATTTACTCTGATAATGTCGTTGACTAATAAAAAAATCCAAATAACTTATTATTTCACTTTTGGATAAGACCTTATTATCAATCATGACCGCAAGTATTTTCTGTCGTCTGGAAGCAGATAAACCTTCTTCTTGCGAAACAGTATAACCAAACTGCATAAGAATAGATTCCTGAGCTAATCTCATTCCGTTAATACATGAATTTTTTAGGTAGGATTTTTCGTCACAAATACGACATAAAACCATGCCCATATTTCTTAATCGTATATAGGTGCTTTCCAAAATAAAATAAACTCTGCATTGTTTGCATTTTCATGAATATAATCAATATCCTTCTGCTTAAGATGAAATCTGCTCCGAAATCTGGAGTTTTCAAGTCTCTCGAACAGTTGCTTGTACCATTCATCCTTTGTCATTAAAACTCACCACTTTCTATGAAAACAGACTCTGCTGTTCATATTCCGTCTGTCGATTAAGCTGAGTCGGTGTCTGGTGCAGAAGTACAGGCATTTTGTTATTATCAAACCAGTCTGTGATTTGTTCCCTTTCCAAGATCAAAGGCATGCGATCATGGATTTTTTTCATGGAATTATTCGCTGTGGTAGTCAGGATCACAAATCTTCGTTCATTCTCAAACCAGTCACAGAATCCTGCCATATACAGCACAGAGGAATCCGGTCTGGCAAAGGAACTTTTTTCTTTCAGGGAATTCCATTCGTAGAACCCGCCTGCCGGAATCAACAGCCGGTGATATAAGATTCCGTTCTGAAAGGAAGGTTTATCCATGACGGTTTCCACCCTTGCATTGATGACCGGATTTTTGCCTTTTGACAGGGGATATCCCCATCTGCATATACCCAGTTCCAGTCCATGTTCTGACTGTCCAATGACCGGTGCGACATCGGTCGGACGGATATCTCCTTGTGTCAGCCGGATCCTCCCATCTATGTTCTGTACCACTCTGGAAATCTCCTCCATCATATCGAGATCTATATAATATCTGCTGCACATATTCTCTCCTATTTTAGAATCTTTCTTATCTGCGTATCCGCGGCTTCTGGATAAAGCTGTTTCATAATATTCTTATGTTTAATCGGTGCTTTTTCATCCTCAAACAGAGCATCAAAATCATAGCCGTCCCTGCGGTAGTTGGCAAATACCGGCAGCCATTTTTTGGAAATAAACCCGGCTTTTTTGGCAAAGAATTTTCCGTAAAGAACATCATGTCTTTTGGCAATGGCAATCCTCCATCTCCACGGATCCCTCACCGGATCATCAGACCACCAATATTCTGCCACTGTCCGTTCCTCCAGAGAAAACCCCGGAATTTCGTTCTTAAAAAGAGGAAGAAAACCAACCCGGTTGATATATTCGACTGCTTCATCCACATCGTGGATGCATTTCGGATCATCCCATGTTACTCCATGAATGATCCATTCCCCTGCTTCGTTTCCCATGACTTTCTCCTTTCTGTATTTTGCTGTCTTAAATATACCACACATTGACAAGGCAAGACAAAGATATATATTTTTATCGAAAAAATTGATGACATTTTTGTTACTGTTCATACACAATGTCATTAACTTAAGCAATTTGCCAATACTGCATTGATGAAAATATCAGCAGAAGGATTTAATTATGATAAAAAAGGGAATATTGAGAGATTAAGATGCAATGTCTTGCTGAAATTCGGGTATAGCAAAAAGACAAAATCAATATTTAATATTGAAATTTGTCTAAAGATGAAATATAGTAATATACCACCTTCTGCAATAACTGGTTTATCCACCATTTTTGTGTTAATATAAAAGTAATAAAATACATTTAAGGACAAGAAGGGTGTAAATATTATGGATATTTCAGATTTTGTTAAGAAAGCAAAAGAATATAATGTTCTTGGAATCAAAATTTCAAAAGATAATGAACTTGCAGCAGAGTGGTACAGTGAACCGGAATGCAGAAGGAATATTTATTCTGCAACAAAGAGTTTCACATCCTGTGCAGTTGGCTTTGCTGTTCAGGAAGGGCTGATCGATCTTAATGAAAAACTAACAGAAGCATTTTCAGGTGACTTGCCGGAGTGTATAGATGAGAACCTGAAAGAAGCAACTGTTCGTGATCTTCTTACCATGTGCCTTGGACAGGAGAAGGGCAGTCTGATGGGAGAACAACGACCTTTATATGAAGAAGATAACTGGGTAAAAATGTCTCTGGCTATTCCCTTTAAGTATAAGCCGGGTACGCATTTTGTGTATAATAACGTTGGTCCCTATCTGGCAGGCATTCTTGTACAAAGACGCTCCGGCTGCGATCTTGTTTCTTACCTTACACCCAGACTTTTTTCCAAACTTGGAATAAAACGTCCTACATGGGAGACTGATCCACTTGGAAACAGTTTTGGAGCCGGCGGATTATTTCTGACCCTTTCTGAACTTCACAAATTTGGACTGTTTTATCTTAATAAAGGCAAGTGGAATGGAAAACAGATACTGTCTGAGAAATGGATAGAAGAAAGTACAAAGGCAGCTGATGTTGGATACTATGGTTATCTTTTCTGGCGTGGTGAATATAATTCTTTCCGGGCGGATGGAAAATACTCCCAGATATCTATGATCCTTCCGAAAAAAAACGCAGTCGTTTCGTTTGTTTCAGAATGCCGCAGGGGAGACGAACTTCTGAAGACAGTTTATGAGCTTGTCTGCGCAAAACTGTAATATCTTTTCTCCGCGGAAAACCAGACTCCTCAACATCCTAAACAACTTTTTTCCAGGTATGCAAAAAACACTTTCCTTTTCTGAAAAAAAGCAATATAATGCTTCACGCAAAAAGATGGTTCTGCCGGCGAAATAAATCCGACCAGAAGAAAAGGTTATCGCTGACACCATCTATTCTGTTTTGCAAAATCTGGCATATTACAGAGAAATAAGAAATGAGGAAATATAGTGAAAAGAATATGTATAGCAATTTCATCAAACGATAAAGACACCACCATGCACCTGGAGATCTATGCACCGGAATATAAGGGCGATCTCAAAGGCCTGATCCAGATCTGCCATGGAATGACAGAATATATGGGAAGATATGTGGAATTTGCAAAATATTTTACCAGCCGCGGATACATTGTCTTTGGCAATGACATCATCAGCCACGGACACAGCACCACACCAAGATCATCCTGTTTGTACATTAATGACTGGCACGACACAGTTAAAGATATGGTATCAGCAAGGGAATATGTTGTCCGGAAATACCCAAACCTGCCTATCTATCTTTTGGGATTTTCTCTGGGTTCCTTCATTGTAAGGACAAACGCTGATCTGACTCCCTACAAAAAAGAAATCCTGATCGGTACCGGTGCGCAGTCCGCTTTCCTGATGAGGATAATGAGAACCTGGATCGGGAAAAAATATACCGGAAAGATGTCCTGTGCTTCTGATAAGATCTATGATCTGATGTTCGGTACATATGGCAAAAAGTTCAAAGGCAGACCGTCCAATTACTGGCTCCTGACGGATAATGAAAAGAGAAGGGAGTACGCTGATGACAGTCTTGCTCGTCAGGATGTGTCTCCTGCTTTTTTCTGCGAGTTTTCCAAAGGCATGGAATGTGCCAGCCGAAACCTAAAAAATCCGAATAATACCATTCCAACTTTATTCCTGTATGGAAAAAAAGATCCGGTATCCGGTTTTGGAAAAGGCATCCGAAAGGTATACAAAGCATACAAAGAAAACAACCCAGATACGGAGATTAGAAGCTTTTCCGGAACTCACGATATCCTGCATGACTCCGGATATGAATCGGTGTTTAAGACAATCGCCGAGTATTTGAGAAAATAATACTACAATCAGAACCCGATTCTGATTTGGCTGCTACCCTGCTTATGGTTTTCACGTAGCAGAAAAGCGACGGGTTTCCCCGCCGCAATATCTCTTATACTTGATCAACCACCATTGGTTCTGTCTCTCTGTAGAACCGCCACTGCTCTACCCTGAAAAGCTGCTCCAGTCGTGCCGGGCTGTCCAGTCGCCCTTCGTACTCCTCTTTATTCTCCGCATGTATAATAAACGGAGCAATATCTGCCTGCAGGCATTGCACAAATGCAATGATGCGGGCTACCTTTGCGTCACCGCCGGCTTTAATCTGCTCTATATGGAACGCCGCGATGTCTCTAAGCGTTTTGGGTTGTTCCTCTATATCGCCCGGTATGTTCTGCCCCGTTCCAGGCCGCATCTGCTCGTAACGCAAGAGCCTTCAACTTCAATTTTCTCATATATTCATTCACGCTTTACACCTCCCACATTAACAGTATAACATGAGAAAAGCATTAAACAAGGAGACTCACGCCAAAACTATAAATCTCCTTGTTTAATAAAGGTTCGAAGTATCCCTCCGGGTATATCTATATCTTACACCACTTTACAACTTTTTCATAAAAAAATATCGTACAGGACTTTCTGATGTATAATGAATTTGACCCAAAACATTACAAAGGAAAGTGACCCTGTACGATAAAAACATTATACAACGAAAAAACACTGATTGGTAGACTTCATCAATATTTTTTGATTTATTTTGAAAATTTTTCTGCTCCAACAGCAGATACTCTATTCCTGTTTATACTATCAATACTGACCTTGGAATCCGCACACTCCATACAGTTTTTATATCAGCATTTTTTCTGAAATAACAGAAAAATCTTTCAGCTTTCTCTCAATTTCAAAACAGCGTCCTGCAGATATATCTTCCAGATTCACGCCGGCAAAACTTCCTGAAATTATATAAATGGTATTAACGATTTCATTCACACATCATGACTTTTGATGCATAGAGGAAATGCATCAACATCTCCAAACGCTTTAAGCAACACACATTTGCTTTCCATAACCAGCATGTCAGCTTCTAGATCGATATCTCCAAGCCCCAACACTACACTTCCATCAGTTACAACCAGACAGAGATTGTGACAGCGGATTAGTTCATAACTCTGCTTCACATCTTTTTGTATCTTCAGATAAGGTTGTGATATGCAAGAGATAAATCATCCTCATTTGCGCAGGAACAGTCGCTACTACCTCTATCTTACCTTTCCACTCTCTGTGGAATTTTAATGACTCTTTTGCATACTCTATAGTAATCTGTTACTTCTTAATAAAATGCAATTCCAAGAAATACTGCAAATGCCAGTCCAATTAATGTAATACATACAGATGTGATAAAAATCGGTTTGTAGCTTTCTTTATGTGTCATACCACAGGCAGCCAAGCAGGTAATCACCATACTGTTATGCGGCAGTGTATCCAGACCATTGCATGCAATTGCAGCTATACGGTGTAAAACTGCAGGATTTACTCCCAAGTCCATATATTTTTGTGCAAATACTTCCATAGCGATTCCGATACCACCAGAACCGGAACCAGTTGCTCCAGCGATTAATGTGGTAGCACTTGCAAAAGAAATCAGTGGGTTTCCACCAAGGTTTGACAGCATATCTATCAGATTCTGGAATCCCACAGTTGATTTAACAACATAACCAAATCCAACAACTGCTGCAGTATTCATAATTACCATGCTGGCACGTTTTACACCGTCATCGATCAAATTCAGTTTTTTCGGAGTAGTATTCCAATATAAAATCACACAACAGAAAGAAGCTAAAATAATTGCAATATTTACATTTACCTTAAATACATTTAACAGAACAAATAACAGAATCATCGGAACCACAGATCTCCATGGTTTTACAGTCTCCAATTCTTCAAATGCTTTCATTTTTTCTGCAATATCAGGTGTAATTACAAATCCGTCATTATTTTTCTTTGCTTTTCTAAATTCATATTCCAGATAAATAATACACAGAATACTGCAGAAGATACCAGTTGCAATACCAAGACCGGAAGCTGCCATAGTATCTGTACCAAGATACTGTGTTGGAAGCACATTCAATATAGAAGGAGAACCCGGGAACATAGAACTGTTATACGCCAGAGAAGTATAAATAACACCCGGAATCAACCATCTTGGCAGGTTTTCCTGTTTAAATACGCACAGGAAGATCGGATAAGCGATAAACATCAATGCCCATCCATTCACACCTATATATCCTAAGATCAGCACTGCAAGCATACAACCATAAATTGCTCCACGTCCACCCACTTTAGAATAGATCATTTTTGCAACCGGATCCTTCCATCAAAGATGCAAATACGGTTCCGGTTGCAAAAAGCAAAAAGTTATTCTTCAGGAAATCAGAAAATCCTGTAAAATATGTATCTGTAATTGTATCCAACACAGACAAACCACTGAATATTGCTAAAATTGCAACACATATTAATGTTCCCACAACTGGGTTAAATTTACGATAGCAAATAATAATCAACACAACAAGTGCAACAATAATTCCCAATAAACTCATATCCATAGTTTTATCCCCCTACTGTATGTTTCCTGAAAGTTCAATCGGTACAGCTCCGCCAAGTTTTACACTTGTGATAATCATTCCGTTTACACTGTCATCCTGGAAATGCAGCGTATAGATATCGTAACCTGACATATTTAACCAGTACTGCTTTATCACCAATGTCTTATCATCTTTGAATGCATAAGAAAAGCTATTAAGAAAATGATGCGGATCATCAAATACAGCTTCCTGTGTAATCCAGTTTTCAAATCCAGCCTCTACACTTACCAGCCTGTCCTTCAGGTGAAAATTAATCAGCAGTTCATTTTCTGTTTTTCTATTAATCTCTATGCTTTGAATTTTCCGGTCATTTTCTTCAAAGGAGAGTGTTTTATCAAACCATTTTCCTTCCAAGCAGGAATTTTTTGCTCCTTCCGGATATGGAAGACACAGGTCATCCAGATATTTTTTCAGTTTTTTCTCTCCATCTACATCTGTTTCCAATGTTCCTCTCTCTGTCGGTATAAACAACTTTTCATTTACGATTTTGCTAATCAAACGGTTCGGATTTCCATTCTTATCACTTGCTCCTGCTGTGATTGCAACTGCCATTTTTTTCTCTGGATTAACCACGATCACATTTCCGAAAGCTCCATAAACGCCGAAGGAATGATCAGCAGTGATCCAATACTGATATCCGTATCCACAGACTGGATATTTTTCTTCGGGAGTATCAATCTGTTTTCTGGTTGCTTCTTTAAGATATTCTTCCGGAATAAGTGTTTTTCCGTTCCATTTTCCCATATTGGCAAGTAATATTGCAATTTTCGCGATGTCAGGTGTTTTCAAATACAACCCCCATCCTCCGACTGTATTGCCTTCTGGGCTTTCCAGCCATTCGATATCGGTAATACCCATTGGTTTCAAAACACGTTCTTTCATCAGTGCAAGCACATTTTTATGCATGGTTTTTGTAACCAGTGAAGACAACATATAGCTTGCTCCTGTATCATACTGAAAGACAGTTCCTGGATCATGGGGTAATTTATATGTAAAATAATGTGTGATCCAGGAATCTGTCACTCCACGAAAACAGGTGCTTAATCTGCAGGAATTTGCTGCCATTGTTAACAGATTACGAACTGTCAGCTGATCGATTCGTTTATCATATTCTTCCGGCAAATACTCTTTAAAATAATCTATCACCAGATCATCCAGATGTAATTTTCCCTCGTCGATTGCAATCCCTACTGCAATACTGTTCATACTTTTCGAAAATGAATGAAGCATCTGCATAGGTTCTTCCGTATATGGTTGAATGCATTTTGAAAAAATCACATCGTTATCGCATACTACAGATATAGAATGAATATCTTCGACAAATGTCTCCAGTTCCTGTACCATACACAACAGATTATCTGAAGATATTCCATAGGCTTCTGGTTTATTTTTTATCATTTTGTGCTCCTTCTTTTAATATATTGTATTAAATTCTTTTAAACATTCACGTGAAGTATTTACTACTATACTATCACAAGTTGTTTCTAGAAACAATTGATAGAATCGTCAAAAATTAATGTTCTGTTTTGGTAGAATTAAACAATTTATTTGCTTTTGCTTATGAATCATTTGATTCTTTTTCGAATTATAACATTCTCCATTGAATAAAAAAAATTTTTTTGCTATACTTGTCATATGATATTTTATTTATGGAGGTTACAATGAGCCTGGATCAACTAATCTATGAAAAAATCCCTTCACTATCAGCAGGACAACGAAAAGTTGCAGAATATATTTTAAATAATAAAGATGAATTCAGCTATGCAACACTAGCTAAACTCAGTAAGGATATTTCTGTCAGTGAAACAACTGTTATTCGTTTTGCTTATTCTCTTGGCTTTGACAGTTTTTCTGCCATGCAGCAAAAACTTCGTGAAGAAATTCTTTCTGTACCGCAGCGCAATGTAGAGGGACAAATTCAAAATCAGACATTTTATCAGAAAGTTTTTTCCAGAGAAATGCAGGCACTGCAAGACTGGATCTCACATATAGATGAAGAGCTTCTGGACAAGACCGTAGAAGCTCTTCTGAATGCAGATCATATTCTGGTAACCGGAGCACGCTCTTCTTATCATGCTGCCAACTGGTTTGGGAATCGTCTGAACCTTTTACTTGGTAATACTCACATTATCCAAGAATTTTACGATCCTCGTTTTGATTTATTAAATCATATCACAGATAAAACTGTTGTCATCAGCATAGCATTTGCCAGATATACCAAATGGACGTATCGTTATGCGGATTCTGCAAAACAAATGGGTGCAACCCTTGTCTCCATTACAGACAGTGTTTCCTCTCCTTTTTTTAATATTTCCGATTATACAATTCTTGCTGCTCCGGTAAAAGACAGTATGGGATTTAGTTCACCTATTTGTATGTATTGCTTATTTGATGCGATTATATCTAAAATCCATGATGAGCGAAAAGATATGATAGTAGAACGTTTAAAACAATATGAAGATACCTATCGGGATTTTGATATGTATTATGAGTAAACACCACTTTACAACTTTTTCATAAAAAAATATCGTACAGGACTTTCTGATATATAATGAATTTGACCCAAAACATTACAAAGGAAAGTGACCCTGTATAGTGGCTCAGTTGTCAACGAATCATGAAAGCTTATCTCAGCCTATAATGAAAATAGGATACTGACTCC
>OGIK01001031.1_pt1 | contig 28961 bp, 29 predicted proteins | sample 1571781 | NCBI WGS metagenome assembly OGIK01 (sample SAMEA2581956, study PRJEB24529) | metagenome | biome: Human gut stool | place: China | collected 2011
TTACTACTCTTTCTCAACGGTTTTTCTTTATGGTGTTACTTTAATACATTAACGTGTCTTTGTCAACACCTTTTTTGAAATTTACATAAATAGATTTCCGGTCGCCTGACTATCCCGCTCTTATGAGAAATACACGAGTTCATCTTCCGGTTTTTCTGCAGGAGTAATGGAAACTGGATATAAAACAGGCCCTTTTCCTTTGTACTCTTTTGCGAACTCCACATGAACCTCTGCGGTAATATGAATCCATGATTTGTGTGGAATCTCATTCTCTCTGTCGTACTTTGTCTTGAAGCCGATAAAGGTGACATCCTCCACACAACAGGTCATTGCAAAACGTCCCGGAACCATGATTCCTTTTTTCAGTTTGTCCGGATTGTATACAAGCGCTAAGAAAGAAACTTTCTTGCCCTCATATTTTTTCGGGTTGTCCTGACAATCCATGTACCAGATTGCGTAATCTGCATCTGTAATTTCGATCTCATCTGCATTAATGTCAAATGGAAGTTCTTCCGGTCTCTCGTCAAGTGAACCGTCAGCGCGCTCATATACAAGCTGTGCCTTGCGGTTTAATGCCTTGACATTCCGGCGGTATTTTCCTTTGTCTGTGCTGTCATCACAGCGGTTGAAGATCACGACATCTGCGGAGAAAAGCTGTTCCATGATCATCGTGCGCATGTTTGCCAGGTACATGTCAAAAGTTGTTGCATCCACCGTTGCAAGCTGCTGTACGATCACCCAGTACTTTGGAAGCTCCATATCCATAAGTGTTCCCATCTGCCAGGTTCCGTTATATTCCAGAAAAACCTGCTCCGGCTGGTATTCTGTGTTTACTTTTTTCAAAAAATCTTCCGTAAAATCTGTCTCACTGTCTACCATGACAAGTTTTACGTTATTTTTTGCAAGTTCTTCCTCGGTAAACTCTGTATCGCCGTCCTCACAGCAGAGCACAAGACTTTTTCCTTCTTTGGCAAATCCCTGTTCAAATAAGGTGTCTTTGATGAGGGATGTTTTTCCACTGTCCATGAAACCGGTAAATAAATATACTGGTATTTCGTTCATTTTTCTTTTCCTTTCTGACTTTAAAATTGCAGCTTCGTACCAGTGTTTCCACATAGCTGCAAAGCTGCAATTATGATCCTTACCAACATAAAATGTACGCTTTGCGAACATTTCATTGTCATAAATTAGATTCTGAATAACTCTTCAAGTCTGTGCTCGTCAATATTGCATCCGATCACGCAAAGTCTTCCTGTATAGTCAGGCTCACCGTCACGGAGTTCATACTCGCCCGGAACCATGTCAAAGTAAATCCAGGAACCATTCTCATCCTCTACCATTCCTTTGGCACGGAGGATTGTTCCGTAATCATCTGTCTCGCAGAGTGTCTTTAATACATCCTCAATCTTTTCCTTCGTGAATTTGTGAGGAGTCTCTTTTCCCCAGCTTGTAAACACTTCATCTGCATGATGGTGATGATGATCGTGGTCATGGCATCCGCAGGTGCAGTTCTCATCATGTTCATGATGATGCTCATGGTCTTCATGATCGTGATGGTGTTCATGGTCGTGGTCGTGATGATGCTCATGCTCGTGATCTTCGTGGTCATGGTCCTCATGATCGTGGTCATGCTCATGGTCGTGGCATCCGCAGGTGCAGTTCTCATCATGTTCATGATGATGTTCGTGCTCATGCTCATGCTCGTGGTCTTCATGATCATGGTCGTGGTCATGATGGTGATGCTCGTGCTCATGCTCCGCTGCCTCTTCTTTGGCATGCTGCTCAGCCATCAGTTTCATCTCAAGAGAATCTGCTCCCTCGATCACTTTTAAGATCTGTTCGCCTTTGATCGCATCCCATGCTGTTGTGATGATCGCAGCCTTCGGATTCAGTGACTGGATCTGTTTTACGCAAAGCTCTAACTGCTCAGGTGTTGCATTCTGGCTTCTGCTCAGCACAACAACTGTAGCATATTCAATCTGGTTATTGAAAAATTCACCGAATGCTTTCATCTGTTTGCTTGCTTTTAAAGCATTTACAACTGTTACGAGTCCGTTTAATTTCACATCTTCCTCTTTCTCGATATCGATCACAGACTTCATGACATCGGATAACTTACCGACACCGGATGGCTCGATCAGAATGCGGTCCGGATGATATTTATCAATCACTTCGTGAAGATTCTTTCCGAAATCACCTACTAATGAGCAGCAGATACAGCCGGAATTCATCTCGGTGATCTGGATTCCTGCATCTTTTAAGAAACCGCCATCGATTCCGACTTCACCGAACTCATTCTCGATCAGAACGATCTTCTCGCCCTTAAATACCTCATCGATCATTTTTTTAATAAATGTGGTTTTTCCTGCTCCTAAGAAACCGGAAATAATATCAATTTTTGTCATAATAAATCCACTCCTTTTTATGTCTTGATAATATGCAGAATGCAGATTATCATGGTTACATTGTATTATCTTTGTCTGTCCGGATCACACTTTCTGCCCGAACATTCCTATTTTACTCGATTATTTTACAAAATGCAAATTTTGTGCAATTTTTAATAATTATTTTATACCCTGTTTATTTTTATCCATTATATCCGAAAACACTTCTGCATATCCTTGTATGTACCGAGAACCAAAAGGGTATCTTCACTGCTTAGTTCCATATCCGGGCCAATCGCCATATTCATCTTTCCGTCTGTTTTGATCGCCAGAATACTGATGCTGTACTTTTTACGGATATCCAGTTCACCGATCGTTTTTCCGATCCAGCCTCCCGGCACCTCCACCTCAAAAATAGCATGAGAATCATCCACTTCGATATAATCATGGATATGATCTGCCGTATAGCGGATCGCTGCCCAGTTGGCGATCTGTTTTTCCGGATAAATGACCTCGTCTGCTCCGTTGCGAAGCAGGAACTTTGCCTGTACATCCCGCTCTGCACGCGATATGACCATTTTAGCGCCAAGTTCTTTCAAAAGAGAAGTTGTCTCCAGGGAATTCTGGAAATTGCCTCCGATCGTCACAAAACAAATATCATAATTTTTGATTCCAAGCGACTCCAGAAAATTCTCATTGGTACTGTCACCAATCTGTGCGTCTGTAACATACGGAAGAATTTCATTGACAAGATTTTCATTCGAATCCACAGCCATCACTTCATGTCCAAGCTCATTCAACTGGTATGCAACATGCTTTCCAAATCTTCCGAGTCCGATAAGCAAAATATTTTTCATTATAATTTTCTCCTTTATCCAACAGTTATTTTATCAAGCGGTCTTTTTGCCCCACTCTGGATTTTTACTGAAATTGCAGCATATATAAGTGTCAGTCCGCCAACTCTTCCAAGATACATCAAAACAACCAATATCAGATGTGATACCAGTCCAAGCTCCGTTGTGATCCCTAATGTAAGTCCTGCCGTGCCCACTGCCGATGCTGTTTCAAAAAGGCAATCCGATAAAGCAACATGTTCTATCTGACTGATTGCAATTCCACCTGTGAAAAACAAAAAGAAATACAAAATAGCGATCGTTGCTGCATTTTTTACCACTGTGTTATCAAATCTTCTTCCAAAAACCTCTGTTTCTGCCTCTCTTCCAAATGTTGCAAATGCATTCAGTATCAGCACTGCGATCGTTGTTGTCTTCATACCTCCTGCCGTTGATCCCGGAGATCCACCGATCAGCATCATCAAAATCATGATTGCTTTGGAAGAATCGTTCATTGCACCAAGATCTGCCGTATTAAATCCTGCTGTTCGAAGAGTTACCGACTGAAAAAGAGAAGCCAGTATTCTTTTTCCCATAGAAAATCCGGCGAAATCACTCAGAAAGAAAAAAAGAGCCGGTAGTAAAATTAAAACAGCGGTGGTAACGAGGATAATCTTACTCTGCAGACGGTAACGTTTCAAGTTCCATTTGTTTGTACAAAAATCATCCCAGGTCAGAAATCCGATGCCACCGATCACGATCAAAAGCATGATCACAAGATTGATCAGTGGATTGGCAATATATCCTGTCAGAGATGGAAATGCCTGTTCCGTTGTTCCAAGTATGTCAAAACCTGCATTGCAAAAAGCTGATACCGAATGGAAGACTGACATCCAGATTCCCTTCCATCCATAGTCTTTGCAAAATACAGGAAGCATGAGAATGGCACCGATCAATTCGATCAGAAATGTTCCCTGTAAAATAAATTTTGTAAGCCGGACAATTCCACCTACCTTCGGTGCTGAAATTGCATCCTGCATCGTGCTCCGCTGCATTAACGAGATCTTTCTCCCGGAAACCATTGAAAAAGATGCAACCACAGTGATGACTCCCAATCCACCGGTCTGGATCAGAAGTAAGATCACTGCCTGACCAAACGCCGACCAGTAACTTCCTGTATCCACGACCACAAGTCCTGTCACGCAGACAGCTGATGTCGCAGTAAATAAAGTTTTATCAAACGGTGTCACAACTCCGGCAGAAGATGAGATTGGAAGCATTAAAATAATTGCTCCAAGTAATATCACTCCTGCAAATCCAAATGCGATCATCTCAAACGATGACATTTTCTTTTTTTTACGGATAAGTTCCGGCATATCAATTCTCCTCTTTTTCTGCTGCTTTCATTTTATTTGTGGAACTGCATATTGTAAAGCTTTTCGTAAGTTCCCTTCCTGTCCATCAGTTCTTCATGTGTTCCTGATTCTTCGATACCATCCTCAGATAAAACAATGATCTTCTCTGCGTTTTTGATGGTGGAAAGCCTGTGTGCAATTACAAATGTGGTACGGTTTTTTGCAAGCTTCTCCAATGAATCCTGTACTACTTTTTCACTCTCATTGTCAAGTGCGGAGGTTGCCTCATCAAAAATAAGGATCGGTGGATTTTTAAGGAAAACCCTTGCGATGGACAATCGCTGCTTCTGTCCGCCGGAAAGCTTGATCCCACGCTGTCCGATGTCCGTCTCATAACCATTTGGAAGCGACATGATAAACTCATGCGCATTGGCGTTTTTCGCTGCCTCGATGACTTCCTCTCTTGTCGCATCCGGTTTTCCGTAACGGATATTGTCAAAAACAGTTCCAACAAAAAGATACACATCCTGCTGCACAATGCCGATGTGGTCGCGCAGACTCTTTAAGGTGAGATCACGCACATCTTTTCCATCGATTTTTACTGCGCCGCCCGTCACGTCATAGAAACGTGGAATGAGGGAACAGAGCGTACTTTTTCCTGCGCCGGAGGAACCGACTAATGCCATGTAAGCCCCCGCCGGAACATTTAAACTGATATGGTTCAACACTTTTTCCGTGTTTTCCTCATACTGGAATGAAACATTTTCAAAAGTAATATCTCCCTTTACATCCTTAAGTTCCACTGCATCTTTTTTGTCCTCGATATCCGGCTGAATGGCGAGGATCTCCTGAAAACGCTCAAATCCGGTATAACCGTTCTGGAACTGCTCTGTGAAATCAATGAGGGTGCGGACAGGATCCGTAAACACACTGATATAGAGCATAAATGTGACAAGGTCGCTGACATCCACACTGCCTTTTGCGATCAGCACCGTACCTGTCAGGATCACGCTGACCTGAATGAGTGTCGTAAACGCTCCAAGTCCTGCCTGATAACTTCCCATGTAAAAATAGCTGTTTTTCTTGGCTGCAAGGAAACCGTCATTGCCTTGTTTAAACTTGCGGTTTTCAATCTCTTCGTTGGCAAAAGATTTTACCACCCGGATACCGGATAAGTTATCCTCAATCTGCGCATTGATGTCTGCGATTTTTACACGGTTCTGTTTGAATGCGAGACGCATTTTTTTATTCAGGACAAATGCATAGAGCAGCATGAACGGCAGAATTGCAAAGGCTGCAACTGCGAGCATTGGGCTGATGTTCACAAGAATGATCAGCGCTCCGGCAATTTTGATCACGGACAAAATGATGTTCTCAGGTCCATGATGCATCAGTTCGCTGATATCAAAAAGATCGGTTGTGATACGGCTCATCAGCTGTCCTACCTTCTGATCATCATAAAACGAAAATGATAACTTCTGGTAATGTGCGAAAATTTCCGCACGCATGTCATACTCGATTTTCGCTCCCATCACATGTCCATAATTACAAATGTAGAATTTACTGTAACAGTCAACCGCCACCAGCGCAAACAGTCCAATGGCAATGTATGCTGCCTGATGCAAAATCTCTACCGGCTCACGGTACACAAGATTGTAGGTCACATACCGCACGACCAGTGGAATGATCAGGGCAACCGCCGCAGAGAGCGTTGCAAAAAACATGTCTGTCCAGAACACACGCATGTAAGGTTTATAATAGGTGAGCATTTTTTTCATGGTTCCACTTTTTTTCATAAATTCCGGTTCTCCTCTGCATAAGATAAGACTGATACATTCTTTTATGCATCAGTCTCATTCAAATTCATACGATATATTTTAGACGTAAAGCTGAAATTGTCAAGCTTTTCCCCTACGCCGGATATGCTGCTTATTGTTACAGTTCACAGGTCACCCTGCGAACTGTAACTTCGCAGCCCCATATAAAGTTTTGCTTCGCAAAAGGGGGCTGCTCACACCCACATCACGTTCATACGCACCTGAACAGCATGGTGTTCAGGTGCTGAGTGAACAGAAACTGCTTATTTTCTCTTTTCAAACCCATACACCCATTTTCCACGCAAAAATAAAGCAAGGAAAATGACCGAACTAATACTCCAGGTCAATGGATACGCCCAGAAGATCACGCGGATGTCCGGGATAAAATGAACCGTAACCGTGATGTAGCTTACACGGAACAGACACCATACACACAGCATGACGATCATTGGAACCGATGCATTTCCCGAACCGCGAAGCACCGCAGCGATGCAGTGGGAAAAAGCCAGCAGAAAGTAGAACAATGCAATGGTTCTCGACTGCATAACTCCATAATGTACTACGTCCGGTTCACTGTTAAAGGCTGCAATAAGCACCGGTGCTGCTATATAAATCACAATTCCGATCAATTCTGCAATGATAATAGAACAGAGAACGCCAAACCTCGCTCCTTTTTTTGCACGGTCATACTGTTTTGCACCAAGGTTCTGACTGACAAAGGTTGTAAGTGCCATTGTAAAACACGTCACCGGTAGAAACGCAAATCCTTCAATTTTGGAATAAGAGCCACAGCCTGCCATCGCCATTTTTCCGAATGCATTAATATTGGTCTGAACAAAAACGTTGGCAATGGCGATCACAGAATTCTGAAAACCGGACGGCACACCGTTTTGTATGATCTGCCACAGCATCTGGCTGTCAAAACGTATTTTATTTAACTGAAGCCTATATTCTTCTTTTGCTCTCAGAAGATGGATCATACATAAGAATGCACTTATAAATTGGGAAATCGCTGTTGCCAAAGCGGCTGCACCGACTCCCATCCCCAATCCTGAAATAAAGAAAATATCCAGCACCACATTGATACAGGAAGAAATGATCAGATAAATCAGCGGATGTCTGCTATCGCCAACCGACTGCAAAATCCCGACAAAAATATTGTACATGATCACTCCGATAGAGCCTGCAAAATAAGTGCGGAAATAGGTGATAGATTCCGGAAGCACTTCTGCGGGTGTTCCCATCAGCACCAGAATCTTCGGTGCTAAAAGCATGCCGATCACTGTCAATGCAATTCCTGCTGCAATTCCAAACGCAACCGTTGTATGGATTGATTTCTCCAGATTTGCCCTGTCTTTCGCTCCATAATATCTGGCAATTACAACACCTGCACCCATTGCGATGCCATTGATAAATCCAACCATCAGAAAAATCAGATTCCCGGATGAGCTGACTGCCGCCAACGCATTGCTGCCGAGATAATTTCCTACGATCAGTGAATCTGCCGTGTTATACAATTGCTGAAACAAATTTCCAAGAAACAGCGGAATCGCAAATAAAATAATTTTTCTGGAAATGCTTCCCTCTGTCATTCTTGTTTTATCTTCTGCTCTCATCATTACTTCCTCGTATCTTTTTCTGCCCTGCGCTCTGACTCTAATAATAGGTACTATCTATAGTATAGTTTTTATTCGTGTAAAATCAACAAGTTTTGAGGATTATAAGAGATTTGGATTGAACAAAATCTTGAGTTACATAACTAATGCTGCTCCATATAATCAATAAATTCCGGAGTCTTAGACCAGTACTTAATCCCCCAATTTTCAAAATTCCATTCATCCATGTAATTGTTACATTCATAGTCAATATAGAAAATCTTTTCATCTTGTACAATGAACTTAGTCGGAAAATAATCGATATTCAAGCCAGCTTCATATACTACCTTTGCCATTTCTCTCATTTGCACCAAATACAAATCTTTCATTGCATCATTTTTCACTAAATCATATATAGTTGGTCCATCAATATACTCTTTTAATATTCTTTCATTTGCTACATCAATGTCTAACATTCTTGGAATTCTGATTCCTGTCTGCAGCAGTCTGTTATAATCATTTTGTTCTGCTTCGATTTTATTGCCAAATGAGTAATATTCACATGGCTCATGGTGTATCTGCTTTAACACATAAAATTTACCTTCCCGTTCTGCCAAATAGGAATAACCACCTTTTCCATGTCCTAATAAATTCACAATTTTATATTCTTTCTTATTTACATTCATAACATCCTGCATTATCGTCCCCCCTGTTTATTCGGCAAAGTATATTCCAGATTCACATATTTCCCCACAAGTGCATTTAGTTTGTCTACCCTTGGAAGTCCGTCTATATGCAACTCATTTATTTCATTTATCAATTGCATTTTAAACTCTTCAAACTGCCCATTGTCACTAAGTTCATCATACCTTTTCCAGTAATCTAACTTTGGAAGCATTTCTTTCAGATAAGAACGTGCCTGTTCTTCGGTAAAGTTTTCATTTACCATATTCTTTACACACACATCGATCAATTCATCCATATTGTTATATGTCTACGTTCCATCTGCATAGCACCATTTACAATACTCCTCATTTAATGCGCCACCTCATATAAAAAACGAAGTGTATTACTATACAAAGACGGTACTAACATATTAGGCAGTAATATTCGAACATGCTGATTGTTTTTTTAAGAACGAACATAAAACATATTTGTCTCTTGCGATATCCCAACAAACAAATCATTTAACTCTATTTTGATTTTTTCGTCTGGTAAATTTAGAGATACCGCTAATTGCAATTTATTACCATATGTATTCTGACAAAGATTATAATACCTTCCATTAATTGGCATCTCATGTCCTTCTATTAAAAGTGTTCCCCTATCATGTGACAATGCTCTTTCTTGGTTATATAAATTCTCTAAAACAATTTAGTTTTCTCATCCTCAAACAAATCCGTAAATCTACCTATGGCTTTACACGTTGAATCACTTCCTAAAAGTGGCGATGTTACTAATAGAAAATCACCTTTTTCGATATCCTCCTCTGATTCCCCCATTATGTAAAATGCTAATTCCATGGAATCTAAATCTTGCTCTGTCAATTCATTCTTCTTATTAAATATCCACTTTAAATCTAAATCTTCCAAATCAACCGAAAGTTCTTTATTTTTACAAATTGCCAATTTCTCTGTAATTATTTTCATTATTCTATCTGCAATATAACTTTTAGAAGCTACCAATGGATTGTTAGTTTTGGGATTGCTATACCCAGCAGGAGCACCCAAACCAATATCTGGATCTAATAGTTGTTGTACTGCTATTTCTTTGTTATATCCATATTTCTCAATAAACAAATTAGAATAAGCTCTTAATGACTCTGGATATTCACACACAAATGCTTCATTTCGAACAATTTCAATAAAATGTTCAATACTATCTGCAACGCTTCTATTTAACCCACAACGCACATACTTAGTCCTCATATCAACCTGCAGATAATGTCCAGATTTTAAGTTTTGAATCTCCCCCATCAAATCACAGCACCGTAAAAATAAGTCTGTTCCTTTCCCCATTTCAGTTTGATTATATTGTTCAATTAAATCTAAAACTCTCTGTAATTTATTTAATAAGCCATCGTCTATCTCATATTCTCTAATTATATTCACTACATAACACAATGGTTTTGTATCAACTTGTGGTGGCTGCAATTCCGATACTAAAATTGACATATTAATCAAGTTTTTCAAAAAAACAAGTAATACGCCTGAATCTAAATCGCAATATTCTTCCTTAAATTTCAAAATCAAATCATTCATAATAAAATAATCTTTACCAAAATTATTATATATAAATTTTACTGCTTCTGTATTCTTTACAGACATCGCTTCTCCCACACAATCGACAAACTCTTCCCTTTGTACTTGTAACTTCAATCCAGGTGCGAGTAAGCGATTTCCCGCTTCATAACAATCTGAATTAAATCGAAATCTCAAATGATTCCAATATGTTGGATTATTTTCACATATTATAACTATTTTACTAAGCCACTCCATATCAACTCTAGCGCGCTTATAATATTGTGAAATACAATTTAACTCTATATCCGTTTTATCACCCAAATTACCAAACTCTACTCCTGCGAACAGACCAAAAGGAGTTGTTCTTGTTGCAGCTCTATTTAAAAATTTCCTTATACTTTGTATTAAATTCTCTGTTTTCCCATTTCCGCTTATATAATATCTTCTTAATGCTTCATACAGACTCGTAGATGCTATAGCAATTGATTCCATTAGCACATCGTTTGCATAGCATTTTCGTATAAAAGCATCATTATCCTTTTCTGAACATAATTCCTTATAAGTCTCTATAGATAATAATGGAACCCTAATAATAAACGTCTTTCCTACTTCATATGGCATCATATCAATTCCTCCTAATTTGCTTTTACTTTATTTCGTAACTCTTTTATTACTCCAACACTTGAATCAAATACTTAAAAGTTCTATTACAAAAACATAATAATCTTTTTCACATAACGTTATATATTTATTATTTTTTGTATTATATACTTTACATTTTGTTTGATATATCATATAATACACATAGAAAGGAGGTTATCTATATGAAAAATATGCGTCTTAAATTAGCGCGCGTTGAGATGAATCTTTCTCAAGAAGAACTGGCTGCCAAAGTTAATGTTACACGCCCTACTATCAACTTACTAGAAGGCGGAAAGTTTAATCCCAGTCTTCAGCTTTGTATTCGGATATGTAAAGTACTTAACAAAACATTAAACGATTTATTTTGGGAGGAGGACAACTTATGAAAACCACCATTCACTGTGATGAAAGGATCACAAATATTCGGAACACAATTTATGTTAAACTTTTTTGGGGTATAATTATATTAGATAATCTTACTAATCTACTAGATTATTTTTTTCAAACAAGCTTAAACGGTTGGGTTATTTCATTAGCGCCTTGTGCGTTAATCATTTGGATGTCAATAAAAGGAGTTCTTTTTAATGGAACCCAACATTTTCCACACTGGTGTTGGCTATTTGCACTATGCTATTCTAGTTTAAATAGTATTACCATTTTTGTTATGAGTTCCCAAATTGATACTTTTTTCTATCTTGAACTAATTAATCAAAGAATTATAGTCTCCTTAATATTTCTAACTGTTTATTTCCTTGTAACATTGTTATTTTTTTACATTTCTTATCGTATTGCTCTAAGAAAAATTAATAAACTTTCTACTGACATCTAATTATGTAAAATTAAATGATTATCAATCCCACATTCTTCTTTTAATAAAGCGATAAGGTTTCCCCTTATCGCTTTACATTGAAATTAATAATAAGAGTGCTGCTTAATGCTTATTTTCTATAACACAGTTTTAAACTTTTTAATTATCCAATTCTACGACATGCAGCTCCACAATATGAATGACATGCAGAACAAGTATCGCATGAACATCCCACTGTACATGCATCTGTTGGGCAAATCAATTCACTGCTTTTACCACAATAATCAAGTGAAGCTGTTGCCATTTCCCATAAAACCTCACAAGCCTTTGATGTGATTGCTGCAGGTTCTGCAGGTTCTCCTGAACGAATATCAAGATCAAAATCACTGTAATTTCCCATATGCTACCTCCCATATCATACAGACAAATCCATGTTATGAAAAGCAACCTGTTGTTGCTATACCCTGTCTATATGATTTGATCAGCACTCCCATTTCGATATTGTTTTATCACTGATTCCAAACAATTCAAATAATTGTTTCTGTGTATACCCTTTTGCCTTTCTTTCATCAGAAAGAAACTTTCCAATTTTTACCTGATCCATTGTTTTCCTCCTTTCTGACCACAGAGTAGTATATAAAATAGATGTTTTACACCCACGGAACGTAGAAAATGGTAAATATATGCGGATTCTACGCTTCGTAGAGTATTGTCTTTTTACTTTTTGCTAAATTTTTCCCATCTACCTCACCGATAAATTTTTCTATCAGTCTGTTTACTTCATCCGGCTGATATCGTAGTGCAGAGATAAGTCCTCTGCAGAGTGCACACGCCCGCAAGGGTGTATAAATGCGCTCTTAGTTCCTAAGGGATTTTAGTATTTTGTTCCCTTGGCTTTGTCATGGTTGGTCGCTCCTTTCTGTCTGTGGCATGAAAAAAGGACAGTCGATTTTCTCGACTGACCTTTGGTAGATTATTTAATCCTTCAATAGCGATTGATTTTAGCTTCATTTTCCGTTAAATCTCGGAGATAATGATATTCTTCGGGTAATTCTTCAACTGGCATATTCGGTGCAACATAATTCTTGTTCATTATGGTAATCAGGGGATGATACGCCTGAAAGACGAAAGAAGATTGAAGTATGGGACCTTTCGGGTTTTGAGATGGAATGCTGATAACTGAATTATTTATAAAAATGCATAGATAAAAAAGTTAAAAGCGAAATCTCTGTACCGATTGTTATTTTGTATACACAATCTCATCTGTTATGTTATAATTCAATATAATACTTCATGTCTAAAAGAAAGGAGTTTACGAATGAAGAACTGGAAATTAGGTACTAAAATCACACTAGGCATTACCATCATCGTAATCATTTGCATGAGCCAGCTTTACCTTACTGCAAATAAGACAATGACTGGCATGATGCAGGAATCTGAGCTTAATGTTATGAAAAATACCCTGAATGCCCAAGCAAGTCTGCTCAACGAATACATCGCACGTCAGGAATCTATCCTCACTGCTTACAGTAAAACACCTTGTGTCCGCGACTTTTTAAAGGATGTCAATAATTCTGAGCAGCAGGCAATCGTGCAAAACTATACGGAGGACTATTATAGCGGTCTTAACAACTGGGAAGGTATTTATATCGGTGAATGGAATACGCACATCGTTGCTCATTCCAATTCAAAGGTAATCGGAATGACTACCCGTGAAGGTGATAGTTTAAAAGCCCTGCAGGATGCCATGACACAAAGAAACGGTCTGTATGATGCCGGTATTATTGTCTCCCCTTCCTCCGGTGAACTTATTTTATCCATGTACTGCCCTGTATTTGATACAGATGGAAAAACAATCCTTGGATATGTAGGCGGTGGACCATTTGTAGAAGAGCTTGAAAAACAGTTATATGATTTAAAAAACGAAAATGACACCCTCCGCTACTATATGGTCAATACCGAAACTAATATGTACATCTTTGCAGACGACAGCAGTTTGATTGCCACCGATATTCAGGATGATATGCTGTTAAACATTATTGATAAAATTAAATCCGGCGAAACCAGTGGTGATCTTAACTACAAAGAAGGTTCCGATTCTTTTGTGGCAAGCTATCAGTCTATCGCAGAACATGGCTGGGCAATGGTTTCTTATGACAGTGAAGAGAACATTTATGAGAACGTCCACAAAAATATGCGCATCTTAGGTCTGATATGTATCATCTTCGTTTTAATCATCAGTGTACTGGCATTTATCACAATTGCAATCAGTGTCAGACCTCTGTTATATGTCGAAGATGCGATTATCCAGCTTAGCAATTTAAAACTTGAAAAGAGCAAACGTCTTACGCCTTGGATTAATACCAAGAGTGAAATTGGAAAAATTGCAACTGCAATGAATTCTTTATATGATGCACTCAGTGGCATCATTGCCACTTTATCTGACTGTTCAACATCACTTAGCAGCTCTGCGACCGCAATGCAACGTTCTTCAGAAACACTGCTTAGTTGTGTGGCAGACAACTCAAAATCCACGCAGACATTTGCAGAACATTCAGAAGATATTAACGCTACTGTAAACGATGTAGGACAGCAGATTTCCGAAATGACAATGGTTGTTTCTGATATTGAAGAACGTATCCGTCAGGGTAATGTCCACAGCAGCGAGTTACTTCAAAAAGTGGAAAAAATGCAGACCTTAGCTAATAATTCCATGGTAAATACAAATACCCAGATTGCAGAAAATCAAAAAGCTATCGAAAATGCAATGGAAGAATTACAATCATTAATGCGAATTGATGAAATGGCATCTCAAATTTTAGACATTACAAGCCAGACAAACCTTCTGTCCTTAAATGCTTCTATTGAAGCTGCAAGAGTTGGAGAGGCTGGAAAAGGATTTGCTGTAGTTGCAGGCGAAATCGGTAACCTCGCATCTAATTCATCCAAAACAGCCACAGATATTCAGGCTATCTGTAATGAAACTAAAAACAATATATCACATGTCAAAACTTGTTTCGATCAGATTATTTTCTTCCTGCAAAATGACGTCCAAACACAGTTTACAGAATTGGTTCAGGAAACCCATGATTACTACCAATCCATTCAGGAAATTCAGGTTATTATATCCGAAATTGCAGAAGAGTCTGAAACCTTTGTCAACACAGTACAAAATATTCAAAACCAGATCCATGCTATTTCAGATGTTCCTGATTCCGACCATATCAGCAGTCAGGATATCTTAGAAAAGGCAAGACAAACAGAAGAAACGACACAGGAAATGTCCGTTATCGTAAATCATAACAAAGAAAATGCGTTGGAAATTAATAATATTGTAGAACGCTTTTCCTGAAAAAATGACATTTTCTCCTTTTCCCTGAACGAAAAAATCGCTCAGACTAGATTATTTAATCTAATCTGAGCGATACTTCGTCAGGCCTGTTTTCATCTCTGTAAATCACCTTTCGGTACCCGTCTGGTGCTCGGAGCACCCAGAGGATATATCCATTCCGTTCCTTACAAATTACAATCTATTTTCACACAATCCATTAATTTCATCAATATCAGCCTTAACTCTACTAATATCCAAATAGCAGCACAGGATTAAAACAACAACACACATTCCAGCCAAAACATAGACAGGAAGCTGATTAACCCAGTTAAATGCATACCCAAATATCAGAACAGCTGCTAATACCAGAAGATAATGAAGCAGTATACCAAGATAAATATTTGCAATATCAATCTTATACATCATGTGTTTGATCACTTCACAAACAACACTTGCCATTTCTATTTACCTCCCTAGTATTCCTTCTCTATCTCTCCATTTATTCCATACATTTTCTTGAATGCATCAAGGTCTGCCTGGTTCTTAATCAGCATAACCTCTTCTATCTTACCTGTATGAATGTCCTTAAAGCCTGCAACCTGCTCGCCATTACATATGCTCGCCTTGATAACTGGTTTCTTATTTTCTTTATCATACGTCTTTGTAACTATCTTTTTCTTAAATAGTCCCACTCTGAGCACCTTCTTTTGACTTTGCCATCAGTATAAGTTTTTCAAAGGACTGTGCAAAGCGTACATCATCTTCTTCTGTACGCTTTCTCGGTCCCCTAATATGATTCTTATGAGAACTGCGCCTTGCCTTCTTGTTAAGATGTCGCTCCATAAGCATCTGATCTATGTTCTCATTCGTATACCACTTACCGGATTGGTGAATAGCATATGCACCTTTTCCAAGAGCCATCGCAGCAACGCCATAATCCTGCGTTACTACTACATCCCCTTTATGACAAATGCTTATCAGCTTATAATCTACTGCATCTGCTCCTGCACCTACTACAATCACCTCGCTGTAATCAGAATACAAAATATGATTTGTGTCACACAGCAATGTGGTTGGAATATTATATTTCTCTGCAATTTCTTCTACAATGCCCACTACCGGACACGCATCTGCATCTACAAATATCTGCACTAACCTCTCTCCATTTCTTTTTGAATCCATGTCATAATTACATCTACAAGATAATCCTGCTGCACCTGACTTAGTTCCTTTTCTGGATACATTTTATGCCACTTTCGGATGCACTCCCTGCAGCATGTTGTTGTTGCATTGTTTTCCAAAAGATTATTTTTATAGTGAACACTCTGCGGTCACAAGTGACCACTTGCTGGTCACTTACTGGTCATTTTATTTCAAAAGTGACCACTTACTGGTCACTCTATCATTTAAAGTGACCAGTAAATTATTTTTTAATTTTATATATCGTTTTGTTTCCTTCTCCAGTTTTTTCTATCAAATCCGCATTTATCATTTTATCTATTAACTTTCTTGCTCCGGTTCTAGATCTGTAGTTACAGGTTTCCATTACTTTTTGCATTGAAACACTTCCATTTTGCCGGATATAAGCAAGTACTTTGTCAACTTTCGACATAGTTGTTATTGTCTCTGCTTCATCACTCTCAGTTGTGTTTCTTATATCAGCAGCTCCCGGAATATATACCACTTGTCCAACTTCGAGCTTTAATGTTACCCTGTCACTGCGCTCTGAAAAATCAAATTCCGGTTTTTTCCAGTTTTGTTCTGCCCATGCAGTCATAATCTTATCGACACCACTTCCGGCACGCTCACCAACATTTACAAAACCAAACATTTTTAAGATATTCGGATTTCGTGGATCACTATTGCCACCAGCATAAAATTCTTCTTTTGTCACCCTGATAGTACCAGGATTGGAAATACTAAGTTCTTTCCCCTTCTTTACAACAAGAATTCCTCGTCTGCCATAATAATTTGCATGTGCCAGTGCATTTGCCAATGCTTCTTCCAATGCATCATGCACATCCACTCTGTCTACACGATATCCATTTCGTCTATTTGCAAATGGAACTGCTATATCATCGTCCATTCTTGTACGCACCTTACAGAAAAAGTCGTATATATTGCCGCTCCAATCCCCTTCGTTAGAATGTGTCCGGAATAACCAGCGTACTGCTTTATCATCGCATTCCTCACGATAATCCAGAAAATAATTCGGGAAAACTTCCGTAATATGATACGCCTCTCCAAAGAATAATAGTCCTGCTATCGTTGGAGATAATGTACCATTCTTATTCTTTGATGCTGCCCTTAATTTCATAAGGAACTCATCATTTTCCAAAGCATTCCAAGGATGTCCGCTGTGAAGCTGTTCAAAAATAATTCTATAGCCTTTTATCGTATCCTGATTCAGCACATCTAATCCAAACTCTTCCAGCACCTCCACATCGCCTGACACATCTCTCTGATCTGCAAACATTGCACGGACTGCCTCTTCGGCACAAAGGAAGTCACCTTCATAATCTCTTTTATAAGTGCCTTTCATTGGATCTGTCCCAATATAAACCGGCTTATCGTGTCTGTCTGCCGCAGGAACATCAATTCTGAGTATTTTCTTTTCCCTGACTATCACAGGTCTGACATGATGATTCAGCAAGATATTCTTTGACACCTTATTTCTGTCATTTAAAGTACTCCAGAAATCCTTCTGATATTTAACAATCTGCTTGTCTGTCAGTCCTTCAACTGTAAAAGAATCTCTGTATTCCCTAATACCAAGTAGAATCGTGCCACCATTTGTATTAGCAAAAGAAGAGTAAGTCTCCCATATGCTCTCAGGAAGTCCACCTGCTGCAAGCTTACATTCTCGTTCATGATTTTCTTTAATATTTAATTCTTCTAGAATCTCTTCTTTCAATCGCCAAACCTCCATCGTAATTATGCAGTGAATCTTTAAGTTCTGTAACTAACTGTATATCCATCATTCCTTTTATAATTTTGCCATCAAATCTACTTTTAATGCTTTCTTCTTTCACTTGATAAAAAGTATAAACCATTTTGTCTTTATTTGACAGTGGTAATCGAAATAAAGAGACCAGAATTTCTCCGGTCTCTAAAAGATTTACACCTCTTCAACAAACACAATACCCTAGATTTTCTCAGATGCCAGTTCATTCATCTTATCTATTTCACATCCAGTCTGTTCCATCAGTTTTTCCAGTTGCTCCTTTGTGCACTGGTATGCATAGCTTCCCCAGTCCACCTGCTTTTCATTGTCAAAAAGCTTATTGGTTATATCAAGAAATTCCCATCCTCCAAGTTTATATACTCGATTGTTCTCAACTAATATATTGTATGGATCTTTATTCTCGTTCCTCTGTCAATCCTCTCATGCGGGCGTTGCTTCTGCTTCGCACCGGATATTCTTTTCTATGACTTTCCCTGACATAATTAGCATCTATGTAAGAATCAATATCACCTCTTGCAATTTTGCCGATATTCGCTCTTTCGGCGAGAAGTTTTTCTTTTCCTGCTGCCTCATATATTGCTAAATCCGTGCCACTTGCACATATTGGATTTGGATTGGCAGTATTTACGATCACATCTGCTTTTACCTTTGTTATATCGTTGCGGACAATCTTAAATGGCATTGTGGCACCTCCCTATTTTCTAATTCTCCTCCAATCTGCAATAACATTATCCTCCCCTCTTGTACTTGTACCCCAATACCCCGGATGTGCTACAGGGTATATATGTGTTTCTCCATAAATACAAGGTTCGCCAGTTCCTATAAGTTCAGATACTCTATTACAGGAAAACTTTTTATCAATCAGAGTTCGTATTACAACCACGGATGTATCAAGCCCCAGACAGATTATGTTTTCCGGCTCTATAATGTCAATCAATGATTTTATTTCGGCTGCATCATTTGCCAATATCTTTCTGGTCATATTTCCAGAATACTTATCTCTGCGATAGCCCAAATTACAATTGCAGAAAAACAAATCTGGATATTTTTTCTTGTCAATTTCATTTTTACCAAGCAGTTCAAAGTATCCGACAATATTTTTATCCGTCTGTGAATCCCTTGCTTCCAAATCTACATTTTCATGGAACATCACATCTATACCATCATTCATCTTACGGACATTTGCAATCGTACCCTTTATCTCTTCCTTTTCAGGCGGTCCGAAATCCTGACCTATCAGCATATACTTAATATGTGGTGTCTTCTTGGCGTAATCTCTCCCTTGCCAATATGTCCATAGGTTAATTTCCTGACACAAATCTTCTCCCTGACGCAAATCGCACCAGCCAAGTGTCAGGTTCTTTGTGTATATAGGATTTTTTCGATATTTGTTTTTTACATTTTCTATCAGATTGCAATAATCTGCGGATTTTTTAGCATTCATTTATGTATTCATCTCCTCCCATGTTTTTCCATCCAGTATTGATGCTATCTCTTCTGTTTCAGGCAAAGTCTTACTTTTGAACATTTCTGCCAGATTAAAATATTTACTTTTTTGAATCGGATTTTTACTTGCTTTTTTAAAGTCTGTTGGATAAAAATGCTCAACTATAAAATATCTATGTTTGACGGTTTTCAAATTGTATCCATATTCTCATCTTGTCCCAGTATTAGAGCATTCAACATTACAAAGAATTTATCCGCATTATAATTATATAAGCGAGATAACATCAGCATAGTATTAGACGTATCTACATTCTCCTTTGAATGATATCTCTGAAAATAGTGTATCTGCACATTTATCCCTACAATTTATCTAAATTTTGACTTTCATATGTACTCCAGATAAAATCAACAAAAGTAATACTACTCCCAACAGCAAGCTTAGCATGTCTAACTTCAAGTCCTTGAAAAGATGCACTCTTACCATGACCACTTCCGAATGGATTTCGAATTTCTGCTAGTTTTGTAGGAATAGCTCTAAGATTTCCAAGAACTGCTTTAATTGCATCTGCCCCTCTATCTGTAGGCTGTACATTGGATGGAAGTAGATTTAAAGCTTTCATTGTCTTATCTGCTAATTGCGGTACATCATCATCTTTCGAATATGATATCTGCATTTCTTCAAGAATTGTTTTACAACAACTTTCAATCAATTCCTTTGCCATTCCGATTGCATTGGTTGGATTCGTATTCTGCATTTCTACCATCAAATCAATCTGTTGCGAAAGGTACTCACTTGAAAACTTATTTTTTAGGTTCTCTGCTGTCATTGCAATTACTGTTGTGCCACCTTTTAAACGTGCTACTATTTCTTTACACTTTTCATATATCTTTGCATAATGTTCATCATACCTAGATGTAGTACTCCAATTTTCCAAATCCTCATAATCAATGTTATATTCATATTCCATTTTATCCTCATAATAATGGAATAAATCTATAAGTAGCTTTGTTCTTTGTATATCATCAGCTTCATTCAGATACGCAACTAATGATTTTCCTTTCGATAGACCATATTTAGTTTTTATTGGCTCACCAATACTCGCAGTAGTAAATACATCGAATGAATTATCCGTAAAATCCAATACATATCCAAATCTGTTAAATAAGAGTAAAAATGTCCCTTCCTCTTTTTTCGATACAAATTGCAAATCTATAGCACCTCCTCTATTTGCTTGCAACAGCAACTGACAACCGGTACCATCGTTTAATATAAGAATCACTTAACAATTTCTTGTCTGCTTCCACCAATTTAGTAAATAGTCCTGTTAATCCATCATATTTATCAAAATCACCGGCATCATACAGTTTCCAATTAAGTTGTTCTAATGTCCAGTTACTCTTAATTGAATTGTGCAGCATAGATGTTGTCGCCCAGTTATCCATAGAATCAGCCCCACCTAATGCTACAGGATATATGTGATCTACAGTAGGTACAAACTCCCAGTAAGCATTATGGCATTCTTCCATTTTCCAATGAGCATGATATGGAAATGTCTCAGGCATGTAATAAGATAGTACCTTCAATATTCCTGGATTCACAAGTTTCTGTCCACTATATCTGTCAATAAATCCATCCCGTACAAATTGTGCCATCTTCTCTTTATCTGTATAATTACGCCCTTGTGCAGACAACTTATAAAATGGATATCCTGTTTCTATCACTATTCTGGCCTCTGCAACATTATGTTGCAGAAGCCTATTTGCTGCCTGCTCAATTACATCTATTTTCCCCATAGCAATTCCTCAACTACAACACTTTATTTCTTCTTCAATCTCTCATACAATACAGAACCTACAGTCTCCATTACCTGCTTCATCATATCAGGATCATCAAACAGTTTTTTGAAAAACTGGTCATTCTGCTCATATCTGTCTGCTGCCATATTCGGAAAATCCTTTTCAAATAACAGCATAAATGTTGCCCGGTCATTGTTCTTTGCGTAGCTCTGCCATTTTTCCTGATTGGCATAATCATTTTCCATCTGAACAAGTACTTTATCCATTTCAGTAAAATGAGTGCCATACTTTTCGTTTATCTTATCAATGATTACTGTCAGCGGGTCTTTCTTAGGCTCTCTATGACCGGAATCACCGGAAATAGGTGTATATCCGCCTTCTGTGCTGTCAAGCTCTATCGGACCTTCAAAGTCTTTTTCCAGCTTATAGTATTCAAGAAGTACTTTGTCATCAATATTTATCTTCTCTCCACCATGTCCTTTTGGAAGCATCGTGTATAAGAACTTTGAATAAATACTGAATCTGTGAATGTCCTTGTCAAATAACCTGCATACCTGTGTAATATAGGCATACACACGATTAAAGCTTGCCAGAGTAGACTTAAATATATCCTGTTTTTCAACTTCAAGCACTTCATATCTGTCTACTGCTGGTCTTAACTGTCCCTGAAGCTTTCCAAGATCACCAGCTGATTGATTCTCATTCTGATAGAAAATATCCGCAAATTTATCCACTTCTGATTTCTGATATACCCTGAAATCATCCAAAGTGTTCTTCATGTCATATACAACATTTGGATCTGTTTCCTCCAAGAGCACAGTTTCCTCATAGAAAGGCTCAAAAGATGCTTTGATATCATCTGCTGAATTGACAAAATCAAGTACAAAGGTATCTACTTTTCCTCTTGTAGTTCGATTCAATCTTGATAAAGTCTGTACTGCCTTTACACCAGACAATTTCTTATCCACAAACATGGTGTGAAGCAATGGTTCGTCAAATCCTGTCTGATATTTTTCTGCAACAACAAGGATTCCATAATCATCTGTATGGAATGTTTCCGGTAAAGCCTTCTCCTTGATTGTCTTTCCCTCTTTGTCCTTGTTCATTCCCTCTTCGGTAAATACATCATCGTTATCTTTCACTTCACCGGAAAAAGCGACTAATACTTCAAGGTCATTCAGTCCTTTTTCTTTTATCTGTCTCTTAAATTCCTGCACATATCGTACTGCATGAAGTCTGGATGGTGTAACAACCATAGCCTTTGCCCTGCCACCAATCTTATGTCTGGTGACATTCATAAAATGTTCCAGCATAATGGCAGTCTTCTGAGAGATATTGTGCGGATGCAGTGTCTCATAATTTATAATTGCCTTTGAACCTGCTGCTGTATCAAATTCCGGATTATCCTCAATAATCTTGGCAATCTTATAGTACATTTTGTAGGTCATATAGTTCTGCAAAACATCCAATATGAAATGTTCTTCTATCGCCTGTCTCATAGAATAAATATGGAAAGGTCTGTAGATTCCTTCCGCATCCTTCTGACCAAACATCTGCAATGTCTTTCCTTTTGGCGTTGCCGTAAATGCAAAGAATGATAAATTCTTATGCATACCCTGTGCTGCCAGTTCATCTAAGAGTTTATCCTCATCGTCCTTACGATTTCTCTCGTCCTCATCTTCCATCTCGGCATACTCTTTCAGAATTTCTTCTGTATCAGCTAATGCTCTTTTTAGCTTTTTCGCTGCGTCTCCGGTCTGTGAAGAATGTGCCTCATCAATAATAATCGCAAATCTTTTGTTTGCAGAATCCACCTCTTTATAGATTACCGGGAATTTCTGTAATGTAGTGATGATAATGCCTACACCATCATTGATTGCATCTCTAAGCTGTCCCGAATTCTTATCTACTTTTTTAACCACACCTTCTACATGGTCAAACTGATATACCGTAGACTGCAACTGGCTGTCCAACACCCGCCTATCCGTTACGATGATTACTGACTGGAAAATCTTATTATCTTCATAATCATGGAGTCCGGTAAGTCTGTGTGCCAGCCATGCAATCGAATTGGACTTTCCTGAGCCTGCACTGTGCTGGATCAGATAACTTTTACCTGAGCCATTCTTCTTCACATCTTCCAAAAGTTTTGTGACTACATCAAGCTGGTGATATCTTGGAAAAATCATAGTCTCTTTCACAAGATTTCCATTTTTATCGTACTCCTGCTGCAAGTGCATATATTTCTGAAGGATTTCCATCAGACTGTCTTTGCAGAGTACTCTTTCCCAAAGATAAGCTGTATCATATCCATCTGGATTTACCGGATTTCCTTTGCCTCCTACTTTTCCCGCACCATTACTGCCCTGATTGAATGGCAGGAAATAAGTGTGTGCGCCCTCAAGCTTTGTTGTCATATAGACATTGGTAAGGTCTACTGCGAAATGCACCAATACTCTTTCTTTGAAGGCAAAAATTGCATCCTTACCGGCACGATCAAACTTATACTGATTAATCGCATTTGTGGTATCCTGTCCTGTAAACTGGCATTTCAACTCCATAGATACCACCGGAATACCATTTACAAAAAGCACAATATCAATACTGTTCTCATTATGTACAGAATAATGAAGCTGTCTGGTACAATGAAGGATATTCGCATCATACTGAATCTGTGTAGTCTCATTCAAAGAGGTCTCCGGCTTCCAGAAAATAGGATAAAACTTGATTCCTCTGTCCATAAATCCATGCCGCATCACATTTAAAAGATTCGTTGTCTTGACTTCTCTTTTGAATCGCTCAACGATCTGTTTCTCGGAATTCTCTGCATAGATTTTCACATATCTGTCCCATTTCTTAGGCTGGCTTGTCTTAATAAACTCAACAAAAGTATCTTCATCAAGTCCAGATTCCCGATTAAATTTCTTCGGGTCGCCCTTGGTATATCCGCCATGATGAACCAAATAGTCTTCGATATCTTCCTCAAATCGTTTCTCCTTTACATCAAAATCAGACATGAGCTACACCTCCTTTTTCCCTGTGACAACCTCGTAGATGAGGGATTTTTTATATTCTTGGAGTTTTTCAATTAATTTTTGTTTTTTCAAAATATTTGTATCAATTTTACTGCATTTCTCATCTAAATATTTTACAACCGAAATTTGAATTGAATCTGGCGGTACAATTACAACCAAGTCATTAATCTGTTTTTGACTAATCATGGGAATTGCAGTTGTGGTTCCAATCAAATTTATATAATTTGCAATATATCTTGCCGAAAGTGCATACAATAAATATTTACTGTCAATATGAATCTTGTTAATAAGAACTAATGAGGGATTAATCGTTACTTCACCATAATTTTTATCAACAATTGCCACTTTTCCTATTGTACTTCCTCGTTGTACTATCAAAATATCATTTTGTTTTACCATTATTTCTGGAGATTCATAATATTTTTCCCACGAAATAAACACAGGATCGGTCAAATCTATCTTTCCATTATTTAAATGTGATGCTCCTAAAGTATATGCACCTTCTCCTTCATCAACCAAGTCGGTTGTTGTATATCCTTTAAATCCAATTCTTCCTTGTGTATTACACAAATGCTTTAGTTTTGTCGGTCTACTTATTGAAGGAATTTTTCCTATTTCTATATTTCCACTATCCTTCATTTCAGCATCAGGATTCAATCCCTTCGTTACTGCTTCCGTAATAATTGATAATTTGTATTCCTTTAACTTTTCAATAATTGCCTGCTGCTTTTCAATAATTTCATCAATCTTTGAACACTTGACATCCAAATAATCAACTATTTGCTTTTGTTCTTCAATTGTTGCAGGAACAGGCAACGGAATGTTTTTAAAATTTTCATCACTTAAATCCCATTGTCCCAATCTTATTCCACCAGACAATCTTCTATACTCTGGCAAATATGCTTTGCATCTCAGCATATAGTGAACGAACCATGGATAAACTGATTCATCTGTCAATTTATAAACATAATAGGCTGGACTCACGATTCCGGTATATGCTGATACTGCAATAGAACCTTGCCATGCTTTCATTTTATTTACAACAATATCATTTTCTTCTACATATCTATAGTTATCAGTATTTTCAGATGTCACATTATGATTGTCATCTCTTTCTGATTTTATTACTATTCCTAACTCACGATATAAAGATAGCACCTGCTCGTCTGGTCTATTTTTATCAGATTTTCGCTTCGCAATATTCTTTACTTTAAATACTTTCCAATTCTTAGGTATGATACCCAACCATTCAATACCACTATCTTTCATCTCTCTCATAGGTCAAATACCTCCTCAAGACTTCCAGACAGTTCTGTCTCCAAATCCATAATCTCTGCCATGATTTCTGCTGATGGTCTCGGAGCTTCATACTTATAGAAATATCTCGTAAACGGAATCTCATATCCCACCTTTGACTTTTTCGTATCTATCCATGCATCCTGTGCAAAAGGTAATACTTCTCTTTCAAAGTACTCTTTGATATCCTCTTTCAGCGGAACATTTTCTGTATCACGAAGACTCGTATCCGGCTGTTTCTTTCCCTTTTTTAATACCAAATTGCCTTCTTCATCACGGAGCGGTCTTTCTACTGTAATCTTGGTATAACCAAAATCCTCGTTATCATATATTTGGCTAATTTCACTTTCTTTAAAATCACCATATATCTTTGTAATCTCTGCGATATCTTCCTCAGATATATCATTTCGCTTATTTCCCAATGCTTTTCTTCTCTTCACAAACATCTCATTGGCATTAATAAGCTGTACTTTCCCATCTCTGACTGTTCCTGCCTTTTTATTTGACAATACCCAGATATAGGTTGCAATTCCTGTGTTGTAGAAAATATCATTTGGCAAAGCAATAATTGCCTCAAGTAAATCATTTTCAAGAATATATCTTCTGATTTCAGAAGGTCCACTTCCTGCATCTCCTGTAAAGAGTGGTGAACCATTATGAATGATTGCTATTCTGCTTCCACCCTTATCAATATTTTTCATTTTTGATATTGCTGTCATAAGAAAAAGCATCTGACCATCGCTTGCAGCCGGAAGTCCTGCTCCAAATCTTCCTCCGAAGCCAAGCTTTGCCTCTTCCTCTATTTTTGCCTTTTCATTCTTCCACTCACGTCCAAAAGGAGGATTGGAAAGGATATAATCAAAGGTACTGCCTGCAAACTGGTCATCTGATAATGTGTTGCCATCCTTAATGTAATCAGCATTGTTACCCTTAATCAGCATATCCGCCTTACAGATTGCGAATGTCTGGTCGTTAATTTCCTGTCCGAAGGATACAAGCTCTGTAGAAGCATTCAGACTATGTAAATATTCCTCTGCAACAGAAAGCATGCCTCCGGTTCCACATGCTGGGTCATAAATCGTCTTTGCCACATTATTACCAGAAAGAATATCATTATCATCATAAAAGAGAATATTGACCATCAACTGAATAACTTCTCTTGGAGTGTAATGCTGTCCTGCATCTTCATTATGAGACTCGGAAAATCTTCTGATAATCTCCTCAAAAATATATCCCATTTCAAGGTTAGAGATTTCATTCGGATGAAGATTTCCTCTATCTGTTGTGTATTCCTTTAAAACAATATAGAGAATTCCTTTATTTGCCATAGTTGTGATGTGACCATCAAACTTAAACTTCTCCATGATGTCCTGCACATTTGCTGAGAATCCATTCAGATAGTCTCTGAAATTCTCTTCAATGTGGTCAGGATCATCCATAAGTCTCTCAAATGTATATTTACTGGTGTTATAAAAATCATATCCAGCTGCCTTACGAAGTAAAACATCCTTCATCGGAAGATTCTTTACTTCCTCATATTTCTGTAAAACTGCATCTTTGGTATCTGAAAGAATACAGTCAAAACGCCTGATTACTGTAAGTGGTAATATAACATCTCCGTATTCATGTGGTTTATATACTCCGGTAAGCTTATCTGCTATTGCCCATATCAGGTCTGCTTTCTGATCTATTTTTGCACTTCTCGTAGCCATTTACATTTTCCTCCATAAAGTAATTTACCTTTCTTTGTCATCCGGTACATAGTCAATCAAATCTCCAAAATTACAATCCAACTCTTTGCAGATTTTTTCCAGAACTGATATTTTCACCGACTCACAGTTTGTCATCTTTGCTATTGTACTGGAACTAAGACCAGTCTTGGCACACAAATCTCCTTTTTTCATTCCATGGTCGATTAACTGCTTCCATAATCCGTTATAACTAATTGCCATCCTCTTTTCCTCCGTATAATGTGCAATCACTATCAGGATTATTTTACCACAAGAAAACTGCCTGTACAATTTGCATTTGCGAATATTACATATCTTTTTTCAAATATTGAATATCTTCTTCAATTTATTTATAAATCTATTGAATATATCTGCTACAGATACTCTTTCTGTCTCTTTAATCTCTGGTGCTGTCTCCTGCTTGTCATTATCAATTACCGGAATATCCAATGACTCTGCCGTCTGCTGTTCCTTCTCCAAATGCTTGATGAACGAATATTTTTCAATATATGTCAACAACTGTGTAAGCGACTTATTGTCCACTTTCTGCTTGTGGAAGCCTTCCGTTATGTATCTCTCTGTTGATCCTGTTTTCACATAATTGTTATGCCAGAGAGCCAGATTTTTATTACATAATCCCTTTACAATCCAGGTATCTTCCACACCTTCAACCAAAAGTTCTTCCATAGATGTCGCATGAAATTTCATTCCAACTTCCATTACACAATGTTTTATTTTGCCAAGTGATACGCCATGATCCCTCAATATCTTGTCACAGACTCCTATCTGTTTTGTGTTCGGATAACAGGCTTTTCGGATATAGATTCTACGTTGGCATTTCGGACATATCTCTTTATCCGGTATTTCTTCTGATGCTGCGAACCGCTCAGATGCTATCTGCTTTACTTCAAGACAATCTCTATCATGATAATATCTACCACTGCTTTCATAGAAATATAACATCCGTGGATTATCCAGCAGACTTTGTTTCCGACTATCTCTATACCTTTCTTCCTTTGTAAGCTCTCTCGCCTCATATTTGATGATATCATTCACAATGGTCGGAGTACTTCCTGCTCTCTGTAAATTATCAAATACAATGATTTCCTCTGGCTTCCCAATCGGACTGCCTTCATTTTCATTTGCAATCCTTATCCCTTTCCTTACACTGTTCTTCAATAGCCTCCATGAACTGTTGAAACCTGCTTCTGACATATACATATTTCCATTGATGGTATCTAGCATGGTCGATGTACAATGCAAAAAGTCCTGCTTACGGGTATCAATCAGTACAAGCCCACATGGTTCAAGTTTTTCCTTTACTTCTTCATAACCAATGACATCTTTTAACTTCTTAGGATAAATAATCAACTTTCTACTGATCAGTTCCTCACCCCAGACAAATATGTCCGCATTGAATCTCAAAGCTACTCTTTTCAATTCTTCTCCATAAAACTCTTTTTCGCTTTTAATATTCATAAGCACCCTTCCCATTTACTTCTGATTAGCCTTTTTCAATCTAGCCCTTTTTCAGTATAATTCTATTATACTATGTGTCCCATAAAAAGGACTTCTATGTGATATGATTTATTTCGCACATTTCTTTACTTTTGAAGAAAATCTGATCGCTTTCAATTATTTTAATAGCGCTTGCATAACGATAAAATCTGCTTATAATAAAAGT
>OGIK01001037.1_pt1 | contig 28825 bp, 16 predicted proteins | sample 1571781 | NCBI WGS metagenome assembly OGIK01 (sample SAMEA2581956, study PRJEB24529) | metagenome | biome: Human gut stool | place: China | collected 2011
CGTACATATCCGGGGGCGCTTCCGGGTTGTATTTCTTTTCCAGTATAGGGATTCATCAACCCTGCCGGAACGGAAGTTGCCGGAAAGAATGTAGTGGCATATTCCACTTCTTTTTTGCTGACAGTAGGTTCTTCGACTTTAGGCAGGACGTTCACTTTGGAAGCATCCATGATGTCCGGATTGTATTCTTGTTCTACCACGACCGTACGGCTCAGGGTAGTATCTTTAGCTTGCGTTTGGGCTTGCACCCAGTTCGGTATGGTTATAAGTGCCAATGCCCCGAATATATATTGTACCTTTTTCATATTTATAATTGACGAGGTTTTTACTTCAGTTTTTCTAATCTTTCATTAATCATCTGTTCGATGTCATCGTCGGCATGGTAATTCTGTTGCAGGCTCAGCAAGTATTGGCGTGCATCCAGTTTTTTATCCATTGCTACATATACATCCGACAGCAGAACGAAACTTCTTGCCAGCCAGTAAGCGTGTGGTGTGCTCTGATCAATGAAGTTGAGTATTTCCTTTTCAGCAGCAGTGTATTCACCTGCCTTATACAGTTGTTGAGCAACCAGGTATTTGGCTTCGGCCCCATAAAGTGTGCGTGTATCCTTAGCCAGTGTCTGAAGGTCGTTCATGGCTTTCTTGTCGGCGCGTTGGTTCAGATAGGCCTTGGCACGGAAATACAGGGCTTCGTTGCGTAGCTCCGGTGTCAATTTGGTTTCGGCAAGCAGGTCGGTGGCAGCAGCGATTGTTTCCACGTCATCCTGCATCAGGGCGGCACTGCGCAGCATTCCTGTTTCTGCAAGCTGGCGGCGTTCGGGAGTGGTAGCTTTTGCTTTCAACTGTCTGTAGTCATTCAATGCCTGGTCGAACTGCTTACGGTTGAACAGAATTTCCGCACGTGCAATGAGTGCTTCCTGTGAATAAGGATTATCCGGATATTCCAGCAGTTTGCCGGCATGTTCCAATACGGCGGCTTCATCTTTCTGTTCTTTGCCAATCACACAAAGATAGTAATGGGCGTTCAGGCTGAATGCGCCGTTGGGGAAGCTTTGCAGGTAACGGGTAAAGCTTGATTTGGCAGGAGCGATCTCTCTCTTCATATATACCTTTTCTGCAGCGATATAAGTCAGAGAATCCTGCTCGCTGGCATCAAAGCGGATTTCTCCCGGCATCTTGGCTGCCAGGGCGGCAAATTCATCTACACGGTTAGCATCTACATAGATCGATTTCAAGTCACGCATGGCGAGACGTGCTTCTTCACTACCCGGATACTGGGTTACTACATGCTTGTAAGCATCTATCGCGCGATCATATTCATCGTTTTGGTAATAAAGCAGGCCGATTTCAGCAGCGGCTTTACGGCTGACCGGGCTTTCGGGATATTTATCCAGCAATTCTTTAAATGCTGCGATAGCCTGGCGACTGTTGCTTGTCTGTACATATGAACGGCCTTTTTCGTAAAGAGCATTTATGGTATAGGGTGAAGACGGATATTTGTTTGCCATGCGGTTGAGCAATGCAACCTTACCATCATAATCTTTCTGCAAGCCGGCAACCAAAGCCAGCTGATAGAAAGAATAATCACCTGCAGGAGTTCCCATGTTTTCTGCTTTGGTATAATATTGCTTGGCTTCATCGAAACGGCGTACGTGCAGATAACAGTCGCCTATGCGATTGTAAGCATCTGCGAGTGCAGTGGGATTTTCTCCTTTTTCCAGTTGTGTGAATTTCAGGAAACGGTTCTGGGCAAGTGTGTAATCTTTCTCATGAAAAGCTATGTAGGCCAGATTATAGTATGCCAGTGCATAAGTTTCTGTATTTCTGTCCGGAGTAAGATTCAGATATTCACTGAAGTTACTTGCTGCTTCCTGCATCCGGTTCAGACGATAATAAGCTTCTCCTCTCCAATAAATAGCATCCGCCTTGTTTTGCAGATTATACTGTCCCAAGGCTACAGACTGGTTAAAGTAACCGATAGCTTCCTGGAATTGTGCATTGGCAAAAGACTGTGTACCGAGATGGAACAAGATTTTCTGTTTCGCCTCCAGAATTGCAGTGCCCGGGTGAGCGATTCGTTCGATGGATTTCAAGGCGGCTTCGTAACTGCGGGTATTCATGTATACCTCTACCAGATAACTGCTGACTTTGTCTACATATTGGGAATTCGGGAATTCATTAAGGAATTTCTCGAAAACAGTAACAGATTCACCGAAAGCGGAATAGGAGGTCTCGTGAATACAAAGGGCGTAATTGTAAGCAGCCTGCTCTTTGACTTGCATATCTGCATTGGAGGCAGCAGCTTGCTCAAATGCCATGCGTGCCTTGTTCTTATCTGACATTTGCAGATAAGCCAACCCCATGTGCAGATAGGCATTTTGTGCCAGTACGTCATTTTCAGCGGTTACTTCGCCGAGGGTATTGGCCGCTTTGGAGTATACACCGCAGTTGTAGTACGAAAGTCCCAGCATATAGAGTGCATCCCGACGGGGGGCAGCCTCTTTATTGTTTTCCAAATACTTTTCAAATGCCTCCATGGCTTCGTGATACTTTCCGAAGTGATAGTCGGCATCACCGAGAACACGGTACATTTCAGCTGTATATTCATTATTCGGGTAGGCGGACAGATAATTCTGCGCTACTATTTCCGCTTTATCATAATTCTTTTTAATCAGGTAAATCTCTGCGATATAATAAGGCGCAAGCGCTTTGTATTTGGCGTTATCCTGTAAAGACAGGAAGCCGGTCATTGCTTCGTCATAACGTTGCTGGGTGTAGCGGATATAAGAAATGTAGTATGTGCAATCGGCTGCATACTTTTTACTGGTGCTACGGAGAGTTTCGAACCAGATGGCAGCTTCTTTCACATTACCTGTTTTCAAATAGCAGGTTGCCAGACGGTACGTCATATCGTCGCGTTCTTCATTTCCCAACAGATCGAGACGGGCAGAATTGAACATAGCCATGGCTTCATCATATTTTCCTTCGAAGAAATACACGGATGCCATAAGTGCATAAATGCGATTGGCATAGGGTGTATCAGGATATTCATCCAGATAGGCCTGCAATTTGTCTAAACTTTTAAGGTCTTTTAGTTCGTAGGCAGCACATACCAGCATATACTCGGCTTCCATCCGTTCGCCTGCGACAGGCAGGGGCTTGCCTTCTGCATCTGTCTGGCGTACAAATGCTTGCAACGGTGGGATGGCAGCTGCATACGCTTTTTGTTGGAACAGTGACTGTCCTTCCTGGTAAAGTCGTTGAGGGGAAGTGATATTCTCGCTGGTCTGTGCCGTAGCGAGCAAAGGTGCACAGCAGAGTGCCGTGCATAGTATTCGGGAGAGTTTATTCTTCATAATGCAACGCGTTTTTACAAAAGTACGGGTTTTAAGTCGAATTTGTTACACTTGTTTGGCTTTTTTAGGATATACCGTGGTCTGTGCGAATCATAATTCGCCCATTTCTTTCAGAAATATTCCTACCCCTTTGCGGATGGAACTCAGTCCGAAATCTTCTGTATGTATATCTTTCAGTGGCAGAAAGAAGACGTCTGCGGCATCATCCATTGCTTGGTAATGCAAGGTGTCAGTTACTGTACAGCGGAAGAATAAATCCAGAGTATGGACGGTGAAACCGGAATACACATATATATTGGGCAAAGAGAATAAATATTCCGCCTTTTTCACTTCCATTCCGGTTTCTTCTTTTACTTCGCGGCTGACTCCCTCTTCTCCGGTTTCCGCCATGTCGATAAAGCCACCCGGCAAATCCAGAGTTCCTTTAGCCGGATCTTTGGCACGGCGGCATACTAATAATTCGTTCCGTTCATTCATTATCAGTGCCACGGTGGCGGCAGACGGGTTGAAGTAATAGACGAATTCACAGTCGGCACAACGTTTGGACTTTTCATTGTTGATTTCAAAATGCACGGAGCCACACTTGGGGCAGTATTTGAATTGGGAAAAAGGATGTTCCATAAATGGTTGAATATTAGGTTTTAAAATGGCAGTGACTACTAAAGTTACACCACCGGTTTTTCTATAACTTTTATTTATAATAAGTGCGCCCACTAAGGCTTAATTTAGTGGGCGCATATGTTCTTTTATTCGATTACAAAGATAATGATTTTTTCAATATCATTTGTATTTATCTAATGCTTTCTTAAAAACTTTGTAAGTTTTAGCAAGTGCTTTTGATTGTAATTCCATTATTTTGAAGTCTACATATCCATCAGTCGTTTGTATTCTGATATCAGTCATAAGCTTGTCCTCAAAAACAGAACAATCACCCAATACATATAAATTCAATCCGGGTTGTTCCGTTCCTGATATTCCAACAGTACCAGCCCCTCGTTCAGCAATAGTATATTCAGAGTTTGCAAATTCATAGGTTTCACCATCTTTATCTAAAAACATAATACTAGCTCCTTCTTCTACAGCAAGTATATCGTCACAACGCCATTTGATACGCATATATTCCAAATCTCCATTTTTCTTAAAAGCAATCCAGATATTCTTTCGGACTGAGAATGCGCTTCCGCTAATTTCCTTAAAAGAAGTCTCGATAACTCTCTTTTTGGTGAACTTGTCAATTTCATCTCGTTTGATTCTTTGTGCATTTGCGCTCATAAATACGACAAAAAGACACATTAATAACATAGCAAACCTTTTCATAACTTCTAAAATTTAATAGTTAATATTATTTTGTCAGGTGTTTAAAACATGTACTTGCAAGCCATATAAGCACGCATATACCAAATAAAATATCTCCCATAATACATGAATTTATTGGTTAATACTAAATAATAACTCTATTCTCAATTTTAGCAATAACCATACGTGAGGACATAAAAAAAAGACGTAGTGCTACTGCCATACGTCATCAAGGCTCACCACAAGCCCACTTACTCAATGGCAGCGCACCACGTCAGTATATGACGGAGTACACTTTACCCAATGAGTAAGTTCACTGATAGCCTTTGTTCTGTTATCCGAGGTGGTGATTCTGATGACGTTTTAGGCTATATGTTAGTATGTAAAATGTTTCTATTGGAAACATTAAGATGCAAATTTACATTTGCCAAACGACAAATCCAAGAAAAAGGGAGTTTTTTTTATAAGAAAAGTTGGATATTTTATTTCGTTAGACTATATTTGCAAAGACATAGCCCAAGTTTTTTTTGAAGAGAGAAAAAACTCGGGCTATTTTTTTTGTACTGCGCAGCTCCAATCTGTATAACTTAAAATAAGAAAGGAGGTAGTTATGAGTATTATTAGAGTAAGAACGCAAGTTCGAGTTCGGACACAGATTCGCGTTAAAACTCAAGTACGAGTTCGTCTAATTAGACGATAAACTAAATTAAACAGTGAGGTAGGTGGCACTACCTCACTGTTTTTACGCAATACAAAGGTATTATAACAAATCAACATTTCAATCATATAAACTGTTAATATTGTATAATCATTATTTTTTAGGTGTAGGTTTACTCATATCCCGTAGCATGTTATCAATAACATCCTGTGGGATAGTTAAGACAAAACCTTCTATCTCATAAATCGGTTTTCTCTTTTTCTTTTCTTTCTTCAACCTGCCAAGCTTTCTTTCTTTACTATTTGCCATAATATCTAAGCTGCATAACGCAAAAGTAGTTCAATTCTATCATTTTTGCTAATTTTTCGGGTGTTAAATCGATAGACAAATTCATCAACGTATCTCTGCATGTGTTTTTTGCTTACATGAATGTATGTTCCTTTTATTGCCCGTTTAAATATTGACCAAGCATTTTCAATCCTGTTGGTAGTTATTTCAATTATTTCTCCATCATCAGTAACATAAGTTATTCCATAGAACTTTTTGCTGTGGTCTACTGACCTTTGTTCGTACTTCTTTTCCAATCCTTTATAACTCCACCCATCAGTATAAACCGTACTTCCGGCTTCAACGTTCTTCTTCACAATCGGAACTAATGTTCTGGCTTGTGTATTAGGAACGACCTGAGCTATGATTTTCCCATTTCTTTCAAGTATTCCAAACACTTTCACTTTGTCCTTATAACTACGTCCTTGACACTTCTTTATCTTCTTATCCTTGTGTCGGTTGATGTTCTTTCCACCTACGAATGTTTCATCTATTTCCACCTCGCCAGACAATGTTTGAGTATTCTCTTTAGCCATAGCTGCTCTTATTCTATGAAGCATATACCATGCTGTCTTCTGTGAAATATCCAAATCATTTGCTAATTGATATGAGGAAATGCCGTTTTTATGATTTGCAATCATGGTCATTGCATATAGCCAATCTCGGAAATCTAACTTAGAGTTGGCAAAGAATGTTCCGGTTCTATAAGTGAAATACTTTCCTGTGTTCTTACACTTGTATCTCCCATCTTTGCATTTATACACTTTGGAGGTTGGGTCAAATGGCGATACCACATTGTCTCCCCATCTTACCTTTTCATAGTACTTAATTGCGCTCTCTTCATCAGGAAAAGAGGTTCTAAAGTCTATGACTTTCTTTCTCTTTATGGTCTTTTCCCTTTTCATGGCGTTTACCTTTTTAAGTTGTTGCAATATAGTGAAAAATAGAGATATATGCAAATAAAAAGAGTAAATATTTTCTTTGTATTTCGATAAAATGTTACCTTTGTAGTGAGAATAAAAAAAGGATGCCATTTTGAGGCATCCTTATAATCAAAAGTTATGAATAATCAGTGTGGTGTAACTTTAGTAGTCACTGCCTTTAAAATTATGTATCCAGCAGCCATTTCCAGATGGGGATAACTTTTATCTCCATGCCGTTTTTTTGAATAGTCTCCTCTTCATCGTAGGTGATGACGAGTAACGTCTCTACCGCTTGTGTTTCTGCTATTTTCAATAAAGCGTCTGTTTCTCTTTTACGGGTGGATTCTTCTTTTAGGCTATAGGATGCTTGTACGGCCAATTTTGCAGTAGGGATGTAAAAGTCTACTTCTATATTTTGTTGATAAAAATAGAGTTCCTCTTCATATTTCTTTTTTAATGAGATGGCAACTATATTTTCCAATAACGAGGTCACCGGGTCTATTAGGAATAAGTTCAGCAGCCCATTGTCGATGAAATAATATTTCCGGTTCGATATTTTCTCTACTAATTTGCTGGCATAGTTTTCAAGTGAGAAGAATAGCCATGTGGCTTGCAAGAAATTAAGGTAATCGATAATGGTGTCCGTTGAAACTTTGGCGCCTGTTGTTGAAACGATATTGGTCAGACGGTTGAAAGAAGAAGGTTGTTTCACACTTTCAGCCAGTTTACGAATCAAGACTTTCATAGCGAGGTCATTGCGAATGGAATAACGGGTTATCAGGTCACCGAAGAAAATCTTATTGAATAGATTACTGAGCCATTGCCGTTTTTCTATTGTTTCTATGAGCATTAATTCGGGTAGACCTCCATAACTGAAATAGTCGGAGAATGTCCGGACTATCTCTGTACGGTTTTTGTAATACCATGTTGGTCCAATCTCAATTTTAGAAGCTTTCAGAAATTCAGAAAAGGAGAAAGGATATACATTTTGTACTATATATCGCCCTCCCAGTGTAGTAGCAATTTCGGCACTCAGCATTTTGGCATTGCTGCCGGTAATATAAACGCGATACTGTTGGTCGGCCAGACGGCGTGCAAATTTCTCCCAATGCTCCACAATCTGTATTTCATCCAGAAAAAAGATAGGTTTATGCGGATAAAGTTCTTCGTAAGAAACTTTGATAAGGTCCAAATCTTCTACAGTCAAATTGACCAGGCGATCGTCTTCAAAGTTGAAATAGAGAATTTCTTCCGGTTGATGTCCATCATTCAACAAGCTTTGTATTTGTTGGTACATCAGATAGGATTTCCCGGCTCGTCGGAGTCCCACGAAGACATAGTTCAACTGATGAGATAGATGAATTTCACGCTCTATTAATGTAATATTAGCAACAAATTGCTGATATTCAATGATTAAACGTTTAATGGTGTCTTTGTCCATATCTCTTTTTGTAATTGATGACAGGCAAATATACGAATAGTTATCGAATATATTCGATAAAATGAATATGTTATTATCGAGTATATTCGATAATAAAGGTCCTATCACTCATTCATCATGGTGTAGGACCTTTCTCTAAATTAACAAACAATTTACTTATTGAACCAGAATCTTTTTTCTTGCCAGCAGATAGATGCCTTTTCCCAATCCGGTGACAGCAGTGGTGCCTTCCTGTACTTCAACCTGACGTACCATGTGTCCGGCTGTATCGTAAATGGAAAACGTACGTTCGCGGTCGCTCTTGATGTAAAGAACACCATATCGGACATAGATTTCTATTCCATTCCATGCGTCGGAAGGTAGTTCTTCTATGCCGGTGATTTCTCCTCCTATTCCTCCGATACTGTAAAGTTTCGGTGCATTGACTGCCGCCTCTTTACTAATCAGATAAGTTTCGAAGGGTTGCACATCGCGCAAGTTACGGACGAATGCGCCACCCGGGGCGATATTCTCATACGTAGCCGGGTTAATGGCATATACCGTATCGTGTTTGAATACTGTTTCATAAGCAGGAGCCATTATTCGATTACTTCCTTCTATACGGGCGAGTTCTTTATAAGAAGTAGCTTTAACCTCTACGCCGCTGGCATCTTCGGCATGGAACTGTACTTCTCCGCTGATGTTGAATTCGTCTTCATACGACTCGCTGTTTGGCAGTGAGATGATGTAGGGCTTGTTTGCTTTCATGGCAGTGGTATGTTCAAAACCATCGGTTGTCATCTGAGCCAGCCAGAAAGGTTTGGCTCCTTTCTTTCCGCTGTTGAAAGGTGCCAGTTCTCCTTGCTTCTCGTTGCTGAAACTTTGTACATCAAATGGCAGTACGATTGCTTCCCATCCGGCGGCATTGATTTTGTTACCGGACTTCATGCTGAAGTTACGTTTGTAGGTAATGTCTTTTGCTTTGAATGCCTGTGGAGAACGGAAGCCTTTGCCATGAGTCAAAGAAATCTTTTCTGCCATGCCGTTAATTACCACGTTGCCTTCATAAGTACATCCGGTTCCTTCGGGGGCGAAGATCAACAAATTCCCCATCTTGGCAGGCGTATCAAAGCTTTCGGCTGTGATGGCGGCTTGTGCATTCCAGTTTATCAGTAATAGCTGATTGCAACCGTTGAATACGGCTTTCTCTACGGAAGTCACGCTGGCGGGGATTTCTATTTCTGTCAATCCGGTACAATTGCTTAAAGCTGCGGTTGCAATCTTCGTCGTATGGTTGGAGAGTACAAGACGTGTCAGGTTGGGCAGGTTGCAGAACATATAATCTCCGGTAATGTCATTGGCAGTCAGATAATTCTGGTAGTATTTATCTCCGCCTTCTACAATGCGTGCTCCACTGATGTCGAGTCGTTGCAGATTCTTCAAACTACGGATGAATTTGATATCTGTTCCGTTGAGGTAACCGGTTAGTGTCAGGTTGACGATGGCTTCCGGATCGCCTGCTAATTCGGATAAAGTTCCGGCGGGTTCCACATGGATGGTGTCGGAGGTGTTTTGCCCGATACAGACAATGGTGATGACATCCTTGTTATAGGTTTCATCTCGTGTTGCATCATGCAGCAGGGCGTAGTAGGTGCCTTTTTCCAGGGTCTCTATTTTCTTTCCTGCCAACAACTCACCGCCGGAGAAGGTATAAACCAGTTCTTTTTTTGCATTGAACAGTGTGAGGAAGCAAGGCTGATCTGCTTTCCAGTAGACGGAATCTTCTTTATTGATGTCGATGCTGATTGCAGCCAGATTCCGGTTTGCCGGCTTGGCGATGCTTTCCCCTTTATTTATAGACAGTGGGTGTGCTTCCAGTTCTATCTGGCTGGTGTGCACAAAGGTGTCCATCTCTACTGTGCTCCATTTATCCGCTATGTCCTTAAACTGTAAGTTCAGTTGCAGGGAATCGGTCCAGGCAAATGTACCTTTCCGGTTTTCTTTATCCGAACTGGTCAGTTGAATCTTTTGAGGCATAGATTCCGGAATTATATATGGAGGTATATCAAGGAGGAAACCATTCCATTCTAAAGGATTAACGGGAGTGATGTCTACAATCTTTAAAGTGTTTAGATCATCATTCAGCCAATAACCATAATTGCTGATCTTATTATCTGTTACTGCACTGGTTTTCATCAGATATTGCGTCAGCAAATTACTCCAATTTCCGAGTTTATCTTTTGCGCGGAAATTAAGATAATGTACACCTTGACGTAAAGATGAAGCATCCAGATCGAAAGTGATTACTCCGTTCGTGTTTTCTACAGTTTTCCGTTCTGCATAATCTGAATCCAGCCAGTATTCGTAACTTATCAATGAATTATCTGCTCCGTTGTCGTTACTGGTTTGATAAAAGAACTGCGTCAGTAGATTGCTCCAATTCCCGAGTTTATCCTTTGCCCGTAAATTGAGGTAATGCATGCCTTGGCGCAAAGTTGATGTATCCAGATCGAAAGCTATTACTCCTTTGGTGCTTTCTACATTTTTTCGTTTTGTATAATCCGTATCCAACCAGTATTCGTAACTTGTCAGTGAATTATCTGCTCCGTTGTCGCTACTGGTACGATAGAAGTACTGGGTTAGAGGCGTACTCCACTTACCTTTATCGTCTTTGACGCGAAAGGTAATGTAGTGCATGCCCTGATGGAATGTAGATATATCTGCATCAAAAGAAATATCGGATTGCGTATGTGCGGTATAAACTTTTGATGGAAAATCTGTATCAAACCAGTATTCATATCCTACTAGATTTTGTCCTCTTATTGAGGTTGACAAGAAGAATAGAAATAGTATATAGGTGAGTCTTTTCATCTTGTTTCAGTGTTAAAGGGTATTGTCGCCGATTTCTACTTTGATGTTTACTTTCAATTTCCCATTTTCTGTCTTAGGAGCAATTTTTTTAGAGATGATATGAGGAATGGTGAGAGTAGTGTTGAAAGGGCTAACATTACCATAAATACCGACTTGTGTACCATCAGTACCTATATAAGCTGTTTGGGCTTCGTTAGTGAGTTCATACATTTCATCATCGCTATATATTTGAGTATCTTTATTGAGGAGGGTATTATATTCAACGTTTAGCCAATTATTATCTTTAGTTATAACATTACTAAGGAAATCTCCTTCTGTACAAAATACATTGTTATAGACTGAACATGCAGGATGAAGAGGGTTAAAACTGCCACTTGAATATTCAAAATCGTAATCACCATGAATACTTCGATATATTATATTGTTTTTCAATGTTGCTCTAAGGTTATTTAGTACAGTAAAGATTATACAATTTTGTATGTTTATGGTTGAAGTATCTCTATTTCTGCCTAAAGCATTGACTATGCAGTTACTGATGCTCATATTTTGTGATTCTCCGGGCTCAAACCATGCTGCAAAACGACAATGATGAAATTGTACATCTTTAGAAGTAGTCATATCATTATTATATTGACTTTTCCATAGTGCAAAATTTTGAAATCTACATTTTATAAATGAAGCTGAAGCTAAATGCTTCTTTACCCAAACTCTATTGTTTGAATAAATACCTTCTATATAAAGACCTTCTGCAGGCTGTCCATTAACGGAATCTAATGCGATAGTGAAATCACCATTGATACGAGTGGCATATGCAATATTTCCTTCTTTTTCTGTGGCTTCGCTGGAGTGCATTACATATCCATTACCATAAATAGATACAGCTTTGGTAATATCTGTAGCATTAAATGTGCTGGGACCTAATATAATTGTATTACCATTTTCAGCAGCTGCCATTGCTTCTTTATATGCGTCCGCTCCATAAAAGAGTTGTGTTGTTTCTCCTTTCTGTAAAGTTACTATAGGAACTTCTTGTGCTTTTACACCACCTGTTGCGGCGAAAATCATTACTAATGAGAAAAATACCTTTTTCATAATCATAATTATTTAGTAGTTAATAGTTTATTAATTGATTTTGTTTCAGGGAATGCCGGGTCATCAATGCTTGGGTCGGTTTTCTTAGTACGGGCGGTTGTTGTACTGCTGTATGCGTATCCGTTTTTATTATGAGCATACGCCCGTATATAATAAGTTGTGTACCCGATAAGCCCTGTTATTGTTACTGACACTTGCCCTGTAGTGCCATCTGTTTTAATAATTCCTTCATTTTCTTCTATAGTGGGTGTTCCTGTATGACTGTAAATAAATCCTCGTTCATCAATCGCTGCTCCTCCATCAGTAGAAACAGTTGCGGATACGTCGAGGGTAGATGGGGTAGGGTTATTGACCGACATATTTTTTAATGTTGCAATAGTGGAACTTCCCGTCTTTATCTTAATAAACGCGCTGCTGTATCCTACTCCTTTTGAGTTTATGGCATAAGCTCGTACATAATATTCCGTATTATACTTCAGTTTAGTCAATACAGCTTCAAAATTATTGCCGGTAGAGGGCGAGATGACAGAGTCATTATCTATGGTCGGTTCGGAATTACTTGTACTCCAGCAGAATCCTTTTTTAGTGATGGCAAGACCACCATCGTCTGTGACGGATGCTTTTATGACCGCATTGTCATCATTTACCTGCATTTCCTGAAGATTGCCGAGTGTTGGCTTAAAGGTTTGTTGAGTTTTCACTGTAATACTGGTGCTGTAGAACATACCATCGCGGGTACGTGCGTAAGCGCTAATATAATAAGTTGCACCTTCTTCAAGTCCTGTTACTGTGAAATCTACGGCGTTACCTTCTGATTCATCTTTTGCCGATGCGTCATTAATTGTCGGTGAAGTAACCGTTTTGCTATAACAAGCCCCTTTTTCGATTATATTGAAATCGGCAGCTGCCGTGATAATAGATTTAATATGTACGGATGATACATCCAAGTCACTATAATCCGGTACTGAAAGAGAGACGGTTTGCTTGACAGGGGTAGTACACTCTATGGTATTGCTGTAGCCGATTCCTTTTTCATTGAGAGCATACGCGCGAATATAATATTTCTTTTCCGGTTCCAATTCTTCTATAAGAGCGTCGAAAGCATCCGTTGTTTTTTTTATTTCTACTTTGTTTCCGTTTACGGAAGGTTCGGTGGTTTCCGCACTCCAGCAAAATCCCCGTCCGAGGATGTCGAACCCTCGTTTGTCGGTGATGGTTGCAGATACTTTCACGCTGGTGGCGGTCAGGTCTTTGTCTGTGATACTGCCCATGCTTAAACGTGGCGTTTTTTCTGTGATGCTGAATGATATAATTTCTCCCCGTTTTACGTTATATCCGCTGGAGGCGTAAATGCAGAAATAATAGGTTCCCGGTGACATCTCTTTTAAATCGCAGAGGTATTTGTTGCCTGTATTCGAGGAGGAAGCTTTTTTAATGACCTTTTCGCTACCGGAAGTAATGATTTCCTCAGAAGTAGCGATTAGGAATCCTATTTCATTTTGGGTTGTACTTTTAGGGTTGGCTATCACTTCTCCTGAAAGGGTTATATCTATGCCAGGTTTGTCCAAGTCTTCTGCACTTCCAGTCGTCACGGTGGGTGCGAAACTTGTAGGTTCAGTGTCTTTTTCACAGCTTGCCACGAATAGCAACAGGCTGCACCAAATGATGTATTGTAATCTTTTCATCGTTTAAATGGATATTAGAATTAAGAATTAGAAAAAGAAGCCAATGCCTGCGCTGAGTTCGTGGTATTTGAAGTTGACGGTTTGGAATCCCACGGATACCGCAAATTGTCCCAGTCGTCCGATGGCGCCAAGTTCAGCGGCTACGCCTGTGGCGGAGTGGTCGGTGTTCTTTACCAGTTCGCCGTCTATCGTTTCCCATGCCAGAACCCGGTTGCCGTATCCTGCGCCAATGTAGGCATATAGCGGTTTGATGATTTGACGTAAATAGCCTGCCGTGATAGACATGCGTGCTTTGGTAGTGACACCTTCTTTATAATAAGGTGTACCCGCGCCATTGGCCAATGTCCCTGTATCATCACATTCCAGTTCGGTGGATGCCGAACCGAAGTCGCTGCGGAAGCGTAGATACGCTCCGTTCTTACTGACAATGCCGACCATGGCGCCAAAAGAAATCTGTGAAGGGTGATAGCCGACTTCCGCCATTACCAGCGTACGTCGTGGCTCTTTAGGCTTGATGGTGGACTTCATTTTAAAGGTAAGGCTGCTCGTCTTGCCAGCGAAAATGGTGACAGTACTGTCCATCGGGAAGAAAAAATCTTTTTCGATGCGTATCCGGTACTCTTGTAATGGCATTCGGTCACTCTTGTAGGGTGTCTGTCCGGCAAGCTCATTGTTTATAAAAACTTTGGCGTCCTGTTCGGGCAGGGAGAATATTTCCAGATATCCGAAACGGGGTTTCAGTGTTACGCTCATGATCTTCTGCTCGCTACCCAGATCGATAATACCGGCTTCGGAGGCGTACATGGGTGATTCTACCCTGTAGGTATGGGTGCCTTTTTTCATGGTAGCGGTGAACAGTCCGTTTTCGGTCGGTACTTTTTCGTCATCGATATAAATATCGGCAGTTGCCGGATCGGGACGCATCACAATTAGTTGGGTATTCGTGTTTGCGGGTGTTTGCTGCGTTCCGTCTCCTATTTGTATTTCCATTTCATAGACAGTGGCTTTCTCAATAATGTCAGGATAGAAATAATTGCGGAGTACGCCGAACTTATCGTGCATAATGGAAATACGTCGTGCTCCGCGAGGAATGTACAGCCAGATTTCTCCGGGCTTGTTTTCACGGGAAACGATTCCAAGTGCATCCGGTTCGAACATTAGGTCTTTTTCGGTTGTAACGATGCGAATTAGTGCGCATACTTCTCCGTTCTGATCCCGTTGAGGAGCGGTGATCCGGGCGGTGACATCTGTTTCCATCCGGTTGAATGAAGTCACCTGGATTTTGTTTTGTGCTTCCGTAGCAGTTGCAGCGAAGAACAAACTTATCACTAAAAGTAATTTTATCGACAACCATTTTGTGACTTTCCTGTTTGTCATAGCGTGTTTTTCTGTTTCTTCCGTCTATCCTCTCCGGCGGAGGTTACTATATAAAAAAGCGTGAGGACTGTTTCTGTTCATCTCCCTCTAAGGTTCTGGAATACCTTGCCCCGGATGAACAACAGCCCTCACGCCTATGTTATATAATATAACGTAGACGTGAAGAAACTGTTGCTATTGCTCCGGGGTTGAATTTTCCAGATTCTAGAGGGGAACAATAACTTTCGCTTCTTGCGTTCGTAAACTCACATTTTATAGTCTTATGCGTCACCTATCTCTATAAGCAGCAAGACTTGGTACAAATGTAGGATAAATTTTCTTAATAAAGAACTCCCTTTGGATAATTTTTTATTATAAATAGTGGGACTTCTGTTAATGTCTGCTGTATTTTTTCTGTATAATCTGTTATATCGACCACTTAGTATGGATATAATGCTGTTTGTCTATGAAACCGTATTCGGTAATGTCCGGGTATGGCGACTGTCCCTCTAAATCTGCGCTTTGATTTGTCTTTCTATAAATCTACTTTTCTTCTTACAGTTCTTTCAGATTTTCCCGAATCGCCTCATTTGACGGCTTTACGGCTGAAACTTCCGGTGTATGAGCTGAATCATCCAAAAATCACTCAGTGATGCCATACTTTATCAATCTGACAGATTGACAAAGTGATAATCCTAATGCGCGAGAATGTTTTCTTTTAAGCCCTACCGGAGGGAAAGAAGAAAAAACGCAAGGATAACGTTTGGTGAAAGTGCACGATGAGTATTGTCTGTAAAGAAAAGGAGTCGCAATGTTCTTCTTATGCTCTATTTTATTCCAAATAATCTTCATCTTTGATGTAATTGCAGCAAAAAGGAAGATGCCGAATGATCTGGCTTCGTATTCAAATAGACAGAATAAATCGGTTTTGGAGGGGGGCTACACCCTTTTTCCCGGATGATGTCACCCTTTTAGCAAGATGACTACACCTTTTGCACCGAATAGTGTAGCCATCTTGTAAATTACATCGTTAGTTTTACTCCATTACATTATTAGTTTTATCCAATTACATAGTTAGTTTTGCCCAATTACATCATTAGTTTTAGGCAAACAGATGGTCTATTTCAAGGAAAATGGGGATTCATTGTGCTGGAAGAGTCTTTTTAATTCAAGCGTGTGTTAGCGAAATTCGCATAATGACATCTTTATGCTTGTGAAATAGGGATATTAGTGTCATTGTTCTTGTTTGTTAACTATGGGCATGTTGCGTCTATATATCGGACGCGTTGTATCTATATATCCAATGGTACCCATATATAGTGTTTTTTGCTGTCTTTAGCCTAAAAGCTGATAAACAGGGTATTCTAATAATGGATGAAAAAACTGAAACAAGAAATCTTACAATATTTTTGAATAAATAATAGTCGATAAATAAGAAAATAATTAAATTTGTAATTTGTTAAACGTATCTCTTATATGAATCTTTTTCAAAAAGCGAAAGCTACTATAATGCATTTTATGAAAAACAGACATGGCTGCAAACTTGAAATGTATGACGAAAGCGTTGTTGAAGAACAGCCTTTGTCAACAGAAAATATAACATTCTCATTTTGCAATATAAATTATCTACAGGATGAAGCTTTTATTTCGTTGGTTTCTGATGAATTAAAAGTTCCTGACGATAAGGTTGGCATAGGTATAAGAAGGATGATTAAAGATATGCGGCAAGATATCATTTGCTGCATTGAATATCCGTACATTGATGTTTACTATAGAGATACTTATTACTCTTTTTATTCTAAAAAGCACTGTGATTATAGTCGCTATTGTTTCAGAATATCATTCTTTTCGGATGATGTAAACGAACACAACTTTTACGATCTGAATCTTTCCGATAAATTCTATGGATATATGGTTTTGAGACCGACTGTACGTCGCGTTGTAGGTTATACGTTTTTATCTCCTGCTCTTTTTGAGGAGCGTGAATTTGTTTGTTGCTTATGCAAGAAAGATGTTTCTGTCTATGGGCGAAAGTTGTCTGTTACCGGATTCCCGTTTTGTGGTCAGGACGGTGAAGCTGTGTCATGTGCGGAAATTTCTTTAATGATGATGATGGATTATTTTTCTCATAAGTACAATAAATACAGTCAACTCCTTCCATCTCAAATAATTAAAATTTTGTCAAGATACAGCAATGAGAGGCAGCTTCCATCACGAGGACTACCATCCGACATGATTTCATTTGTTCTGAGAAAAATAGGTTTTGGCATACGCACTTATACACGTCAAAAAGAAGATGCAGACTATGAGGTTTATAGTAACGATGAATTTAAAAGGTTGTTGTATATATACATAGAATCAGGTTTCCCTATTATAACTTGTACCAGTGATCATACTTATCTTGTTATCGGGAAAGAAAATAAGATTGGTGAAGATAATGTTAAATTGGTAACAATAAACGATAATGAAAGACCATATAAACTTATTGGTTATAATGAAGAAATAACTTCTTTCATTGTACCATTATATGAAAAAATATATTTGGATGCTGAAATGATTCAAATAGACGAAGTCATAAAAAGTCTGGAAGAGGGAATCCCTGGTTTGAAAATAAAAAAGGAAGACACTAAATATATTTATCGATGTTTTCTAACTACTTCCCGTTCCTATAAGGAATATATTACGCAAGCCAACAATAAAGATTCACGGGAGCATTTCGTCTGCATGGCAATGCCTCGTTTTGTATGGGTATGCGAAATGATAGACACTGAAGATACGGTGATAAAAGACCCCAAGAGAACTCCTGTGAGTAACATTATGCTTTTTGATGCGACAGAAGGAAATGCATCGTTGAATTACTTCATTATGGCTAAACTTTCAGACAGAATAATTGTTAGAACAGTAGATAATAGTCAGTATCACAGAAAAATATACAAGCAATTTATGGGAAACAAAGATATTTTTTATACCTTTGACCGCAATTTGAAAGGAGAACATACTAAATGGCAAGATTAAAAAGTACTTATTCAACTTATGTTGCGGCGCAGGAAAAGAAGGGTGCTGTAACATCTTTGTCGCATGAGGCAACTGTCCGCATTGATACGAGAATATCTAAGGCTTTTTCTTCTGCTCAAAAAACTGCGACCGTAAAGCAACTGAATTCTGTAAAACTTATGAGACAGAGAGAATTGAAAGGCTTGACAGGCAATGCGAATTTTTAAAAAGAAAAAGAAAAAAAGTGTATTTATTTCTGAGGGTCAGCCACCTGAAGTAAATGAATTAGGAATAAAGAGTGAATACAACAATAACTTATTTACTAAGATTATATTGCTCGTATTTGCTCTCTTGGGTTTTACTCTTTGTGTTTTGGATATTCGTGATGACGGGATGTTATTGAAATTGTCTTTTGGAGAAACGGAATTTAATTATGCAGGTTCTTTGATAGGAGTTGTGGTTATGATTATATCTATGATTGTGATGCTATTTCATAAACCCGGAGTTCATCTGAAAAAGTAAAATCCTTATTTTTTATCTTATCTCATTTCATGATAGCAGGTTACTGTCATGTTCAAATTATTATTTTGAATCAAGAAAAGATTTAATATGATTCGTTCATAGTAGGAGTTAAAGCCAACTTGTTGGCTGATAATTTCTTTAACTCCTCTAACTCCTGCGTATGAATTATGTAGGTTAAGATATTGGTGACTGTAATGCGATTGCGGTGAGAGTATCGTGTCAGGACGACGTGCGTAGTGCAAGCAAAATTGCCTGCACTTAAATAAAAGTTGCTGCCACCACTGATTTTGGGCTGTTTATCAGTCGTTTATGGCGGATAGTGTAAGCGTGCAAGTAAAAGCGTGTATAAACTCTTTGTATAAATAAACTGTCATTTAATGACCACTCCCGCTGATTTGTTTATCATTAGAATCTATGTAACATATGCTTGCCGGTTTATGACTTTTAAAGGTCGGTACAAAAAAGTCTCCCTTCGGATTATGTATCGGAGGGAGACTTTTAAAAGAAGTGTAATAAAGAGAGACAGGCTTAATCTATCTTCATAAATTTCTGTTGTATAACCTCATTATCGGTTTTTATGATTATGAAGTAAATCCCTTTACTCAGTGAAGAAACATTGATTCCTTCGTTGGGAATCACCTGTTTGTCCAATATCAGTGTTTGCCCCGCAGTATCAGAGATGCGTACTTCTTCAATGTTGCCAATATCTCCCCGAATATATAAGCGGTGGCGTACGGGACTTGGATAAACCAACAGTCCTTCCGAAATAGGAGTAATTCCGGTTGCTTCGCCTATATGCAGGCTGACAGGAGTGGTTAAACTGCCCGTCAGTGTACCGCTCCATTCTATTTCTTCCTTGACGTTGTATTCCTGCTGGTCGGCGGTGTCGAAGGCACGTAGGGTCAGTTTGCCATCGGTTTGCTCTCCATGTGCAGTGATAAATAGATAACCGTCTTTTTCAACGGCTATACCTCTACATTCATCGCCCACAAATACACCGACAAGGAATTTCCCTATTTCAGCTTTTTGCTCTCCGTTGTAAAGCTCGGCTATGGCAATCATGTTGTCTTCGGACTGGTGAATGTCATAACTCCATTGTGCTGATGGAGTGGATGGTTCTGATTCTGTACCATTCGCAGTATAGTTGAAAGATTTCACTGATTGAGAATAGTACATATAACCTTCACCTGGAAGCAGGTGGGTTAGGCTACCTGTCCATGTACTTCCATCGTATATGGCAAAACTATCCAAGCCTTTGATAAGGTCATTCTCTTCAGCTTGCAGATTTTGCAAGGCTTGCTCCAATGGTAAAGTGACGGTAGGAATATAACCTATCCAGTTCCAGCCCTGATTTAGGGTAATGGTGTTGCTTGTCGGATCTGCCCCCTTTCCGGTCAGTTCAAGAGTTGCCTCTTTCTTCATCTTTATCTTGTAAGCTTGAGTAGTGCTCAGACTGTTCAATAAACCTTCCCAATCATTTTCATTTTTGTTCGTCAGTTCTCCGTTTTGTCCTTTTAGGATGAGGACGGATTCTTTGATGGGAGCGAGTAGAGCTGGTATATCGTTTAGATTCTGGTCCTGCACGTTGATAGAGAACCAGTTCCAGCCCATAGAGAGGGTGTAGTTGCGAGTGATTTCTTTTTCTCCGGCTTCCACAACACTCACTTTTACTTCCGGTTTCATGTCCATACCTTCGACGGCAAACTGTATCATAGTTTGTCCCGGGAGCTCGCCTGATATAGTGAAGGTGGCTTTGCCTTCTTTATTCAATGTGGCTTCTGCCGGTTCTATGGCAGCAATGGTGGAGGAAACGGAAGTTGCGGTCACTTTCTTGCCTGTTGAGGCTTCTGCCGGTTCTACGGTTACTGTAATTTCAGCCGTTTCATTGTACACCACTTCAATCTCGGAAGCGACCACTGCCTTGGGCTCTTTTTCAATGGCTATCTCTTGGCTATAATCACTTTCCATTTGTATGCCGGCATAGCTCTTCACACGTTTGCTGACAGTCAGTATCACTTTGTCGGTGGTAGCCAGAGCATCGGCAGGGACAAAGCGCACTTTCGAAACGAATTGCTCATTCTTGTTTTGTGGGTTTGCTTCGGCGTTCTTGAAAGTCACTTCTCCTGCTACCGCTTCTCCGTTGCGAGTAAGGGTGATGAACTCGGCAGTCATGGTTTCGGGCAGCATGAACTTGCTAAAATCAATTTCTATGCCTGTCTCATAACCACGTATGGCTGTTACGGTAGGCTGTGCGGTTTGTACCATGCCAATGTTCACTTCCAACTGCGGGGGAGGAACGGGGAGCCATTCACTGTAAGTTGTCTGGTAACCTTCTTTTTCAAATTTCACTTGCCAGAGACCTTGGGGGACGTCCCAGGCATACATACCGTTTTCGTCTGTGAATAGTGGATTCTCCTGAGCATACTCGGCAGCATCCCAAAGTACAATATTCTCGTGCAGGTCGCCATACATGTCTTCCACCATTTCTTTGTAGTAACAAGTGGCGGTTACGCCTTGCAGGCGGTTACTGGCAACAGCTTCGTAGACATAGCCGGATGGGTCCATTACGTAATTGGGATTTGGGTTGCCTGATTCTCCGGAATCGCTTCCTTTTCCACCGTTGTCATCTGGACAATTGGGGGCATCATGAATCCGTTGTAGGTAGGCATGTCCTGCCCTTGTTAAATCCTGCATTCCATCCCCAAAACTACTTGCAGCGTCGGCGGCACCCCAAAGGGTATTTCCTGCATCAATAACATTCTCAGGACGTCCGCTTGATGAACTGATGAGATTTGCTGAATGTGCTAAGAAACTACCTAAAGAGAAACCTACGCATTGCCTTAAATGCATGATATCTGAGTGCAGATTTATGTTTGTGATATCGTCTGCGCATTTCAATTTTCTGTTAGCTTCGTCTATTGCCCCTTGAATGATATGATCCCGCCATTGGTTTAACCGGTCCGTTGAGGGAGCAATCCGATCACTTCCGGGATCAAAGCCGGCTATCCTTGTTGTGGTGTTTATATTCTTTCCGAATAGAGTCACATAATCCTTGTATGATTGGACATCATCATAGCCGAAATATGCATAAACGAACAGGCTGTCGCTTGTTTCTCTTGTTATCTGATAAGCATCTGTATCATTCACATAATACTTGAACGGACCTTTTTCTATGCATAATTTGAATGTTGAATTTGCTATTTTCTTTGTTATTGCCTCTTTATTCTTTATATCCGTTTTAATAAAAAAGCATTTAAGGGCGATGTCGCTGGATTTTGACTTCATAGAGTAGGTAAATATGTCGTCTGTATCGTCATAATCTTCTATTACAGGAATCCCTATATTCTTTTCTAACGTGTTGATGTAAGCCAATGAGTCGCACATACTATAATCGATGTAATCGTAGGTTACGCTCAGGTTTACAGGCAATGCTTCTGACTGGAATGGATGAGTTGCAACCCAAATATCCTTAGTCTGATTATAGCTTGCGGGTATGCGGACGATATTATTGGAAGAGGTTTTCACATGAAGTGCAACATTTGTTATTATTTCCGGACTATTATTGGTGAAATCAATCTTGAAGGTAAAATCCGGATAATTAGGCCAATACCAATATGTTTGGGCAGAGGTTATCGGATTAATGAAGTCAAAAGTCGTCACATATTCTAATAGATCCAGCGAAGAGGCTCCGTGGGCAATATTAATCATCGTTACTTTAGATACCTCTATTGCGTTCTCATTATAGAGCACAGGACAAGTTTCTGTTTGTAACTCTGCTCCGTCTTTGGTTCTAATCTTAGCGTAGATATCGTGCGAAGATAGATTCTTTGCGTTATAAAGTTCGCATGTGGTGTACCATAGTCCATTAGCTAATGAGGTTGTTTGGCCTATTAATATGCCGTTATCGTAAATCTCGACTTCTGATTTTCCAATAGCTGTGCCATTGATTGAAAAAGTTTTCTTAGCTACAGTTGATGGTATGGAGATGGACAAGTCCTTTATTGTACAGGTGGCGGCTCCAATAGGTTGCAATATTTCTTTCCCGTTCAGCGTAAACTGTACAAAAGCATTGGGGATGTACTCACCGGAGGCAGTTGGGATTACACAGAAACGAACCAACTCGGTGTAGTTGTGTAATGGAATTGTTAGTCGATTATTGTCCAAAGTATAACTCGCTATGTTGCTGCCTGTCATGGCTGAGTTTTCCACATATAAAGACGTTTCAGGTAGGTCAACTATCAGCTGTACGTTGCTGACCGAAGCGGTGTACTCTTCTTTAAAATCAATTTTCCCTTTTAACGTCAGATAATTACCGGCTACGATGGAGGCTTTGTTGGCAGTAAATGACGTATTATCTCCCGTGTAATAAAGCTTACTTTCATCCAGCATTGGAATATGACTGTTAGTAATGGAAGAGAGAATGCCGCTTTTTACGGTTACGGTGTTTTGTACATAATCTGTTCCTTCCGTCAGTCCGGATGCGGCCAGTTGGGATATCTTCAAAATAGAATTGAAGAAAGCGCTGTTGACCATACTGACCAGGGTATATTTCCCGTCAGAGAGATTGCTGATGGAAAGGCATTGATTGAAGTAAGTATATTTCTTTAGTAATTCTCCTTTACTGTCGTAGAGGATCCCTACTATATCGGTATTGTCAGTATCGGTGTAGGAAGCGCTAATACCGCCCAATGCTATAATGTTGAGCAAAACGTTTGCTTTCTCTGCATTCTCGTCCACTGTTGCGGTGGCTGTTACGGAACGGAAAGCTCCGTTTTTACTGCTAGCGATGATGCGGAGCCGGTCACCCGCTGCCACTTCTTCCAAAAGCACAATGGAAGGATATTGTACTGAGAAATTGGTGATTTCTTTTTCTTGTGTCTCATTATATATAGTATAAGCTATATTGGCATAATCGGAATACCAATTCTCTGTTCTGGCTTCCTCATCAGTTGCTACGCTGGGGGTATAGGTGAGGTTCAGGTTGATTGTTGTGCCGGATATGGCTTTCAGTTCAACCGTTCCCAAATCTGCTCCCGCGTTGAAGTTTGCTTTCGTCAGTGTCTGGCTGATATAGTCAGTAGCAGAAACCGAAATCGTACTTTCATCATTAAAGACTTCCAGTTCGAACTTCCCTTTGGTATCGGTTTGTGTTATAAAAGATTTTGAGTACTTGCCGTTTAACTTTTGGGAGATGGAGATAACAGCTCCCGATAATGCATCACTATTGGCATTTTTGACAAGTCCCGAAACAGTCAGCATTTCGATGGGAATTAGAGTGTAAACCAGCTGGTTCTCTTCTTCTTTTACACTATAAGTTTGATTCTCCGGTGTTACGTATTGCATCCCTAAATTCTGATTTAATACGATTCGGTAGTTCAACTTCGTCCCTGCTGTTTGTGCTTTCAGCGAACTGCCTTGTGATAAATATGTCTGTTGGTCATTCAACCATGTGACTTGTGTCTGATCGGTAACATCTGTTCCATCTGGCGTTTGCACTTTCAAGTTTACGTCGAGCAGGGTTAGCAGTGAACTGAAAGTAACGGACTGGTTCTCCTCTTTTATTTCAATCTTCTCTATTTGTCCCAACACTACATCTGCAGGAGTTTTCAGATAAACATTATAAGTGCAGTTTTTCAGTAGTCCGTTGAAAGTGTAAGTGATGCGGTCGGATACAACGTAGCGTTGTTTCTGGCCGTTCTGCAAGTTTTGTAATTCTATAGTCATGTTCTTGTAAGTGCTCTCACTTCCGACAGGGAGGTTCACCTCCAACGTTCTGACATCTTCAGTCAGTGGTAGAATGGTAAAGTCTTTCCAAACCGCAGCCTCTGCATAGAGTGGAATGGAAGAGGACAGAACACGAATGACGGCATTTTCGGCAATTCCTTCAAAGGCACGTTCATCCGCTATCGGCGGGGTGATGGCGTAACAACTGATGTCTGTCAGATTTTTGCAATTTCCGAAAGCATGGTAGCCTATTTTTTCTGTACAGGCAGGTAGGATAGCCGTTGATAAATTAGTATTGTCGAATGCATATGGGGGAATTTCCGTATATCCGCCTGTTCGGCTTAGGTCAATCAATGTACAGTTGTTCAACCTATCTACGATGCCGAAGTCATGACTATTCATCTGACCGCTGATAATGACCATCGAAACTTTGCCATAGTTGTTTGAACCGCCGGTTACCTGGTCTACGGCATTCATGATGCTTCCCGGAGTGAAGTCGTCAAGAATCAGTTCGCCTGTTTCCGCATCCCAGTGATTGGCTCCCGGATTTCCCGGGTTTGCCGGATTAAAGTGGAATAAACCGGTGATGGAAACGTCTTCTTTCCCCATTACGAACGAATATACTCCTTCCGTAGACAGTAATTTATCTCCCTGTTTCCACCCCTCAAACTGATAGTTGCTGTTCGGATAGGCATAGACTGAAATCGAAGCTCCTTCACTGAAACGTTCTCCTGAAGTGATATTGAAACTTCCTCCTTCGGCCGGAGAGGCCGTCAGCACCAGTTTGTATTTGATGACTTCCTGCGACGGATCGTCGGGATTGTCGGGGTTGAAGCTATCTGTAGCTTTGAACACAGCGGTTATGGCCGTATTCTTTGCCGGCATGGTATAATTGAAAGAGCGGTTGCGGGAAATTGTATCTCCGTCCTGTATCCAACCGACAAACTGGTAATAGTTGTTGGCATTGGCGCTGAGATAAACAGATTCTCCCAAAGCGTATTGCTGCTTCCCCGAAGGTGAGGTACTGCCTGCCTCGTCGGGGGTGACGTTGACCGTCAAATTGTATCTCTGGCCCGGTTCTCCGGGGTTGGAGGGGTTGAACCCATCCCCTCCTTCTTGTCCCCACGCCGCGATGCTCCAGAGAGCAATGAATAGGCTGAGTATATATTTCATGGATGTTCTGTTTTTATTTGGTTACCATAATTTTAAATGTCTCTTTACCGATGGTTACGATGTAGAAGCCCGGTGCGACGGGGAGGGAAATTGATGACTGTGTCAATATCCGATGCTCAATGACTTGTCCGGTGACATTGCAGACCCTCATTTCATCTCCCGGTTGCGCAGATATTAAGATTTGTCCGGCTCCTGCTGTCACTTGGGCGGTATTCGTGTCCTGAGTTTCTTCTACTCCGGTAATGGTACGGGTAGTCAGACGCAGTTCGAAGCGGTCGGTGCAGAAGCCGGCTTCTGTCGTAAAGGTATAGCTGTCGAGGTCGAGACGCGTTTTGCTTCCTGTCAGCTTATCTGTTAATATCACTTCGTCTGCTGTAACCGTGGCGTCTGCCAGACTCAGGGTATATGTGCCGGCTTTTCCTGCGTAAATGCCTACGGAGACAGTTCCGTTGCCCAACGGTCGTTCGTTGATGGCGTAATATCTGCCAGTAGCGTCCAATGTGAAGAGTTGTGGCACGTCTTTGTCGTCGCTCATGAATTTGGCGGCGTCGCGGGACATTTCATAATCCATGCTTGCTTCGGGATTGATAACTACACGGGTACGGTCGGTATAAGTGTCATCGTTCAAAGTGAAATTGAAGACGGTACGGTTCGGCGAAACGGTGGAACGGGTCGTGGTGCGTTGGCGTACAGTGGCATTCAGTTGGCGGCCTTCGGCAGAGAAACTGATTTCTTTCATTTCCACCGGCTTCTGAATGAAGAATGCCTGCATCGGACTGAGTATGTAGCTATCGTCTTCGGTTGAGACAGCGGTGTAAGTCCGGTTACGGGTGTCCCATATTGTAATGGGAGAGATGTAGTCCATGTAATAAATGTCATAGAAGCATGGATAGGGGTTGCCTATGAAGTTCCAGCTGGCATTGTGAGCGAACTCGGAGGCGTACTCATTCAGTGTTCGTTTTAAGGCATTGCCAGAGAAGAGCCGGTTCTTGTTGTCATTGTTGATGGCTTTCAGAGTGAGTTGGGTTTGTTTGTTGGCTTGGATGATATAGCCGGTTCCGGCTTGCAACGTTCCGTCAGCGGGTACGTCTTTCCAGTTGCCGGTTTCACCGTTGGCTCGTGCTTTACCGTCATAGTAGCGGATGACAAAGAGGGCATCGTTGTCCACTTGCATATCTGCCCTGTTCACATCGAAAGGAAGCGTGATAAACTGCCAGTACTCTCTTTTCAGATTCAACTTGTAGATGACACTATCGGCACGCATGGCTCCGGACTCGCTGAGCAAGTTCGTATAAACGGGGTTGCGGTAGGACCAATTATTGTCGTCATATCCACTAAGAGTGTGGCTTTGGGTGTACTTCTTCATGGAGAGTGCATCGGTGCCTCTGACGGTCAGTTGGCCGTTATCAAATACCGATACAGTTGGATTGTTTTTGAAGCGGATGTCTGCCGCTATAACCAGTTCGCCGGGCACGTTGATGAGGTCTGTTTCATAATTCAGCGGATTGATTGTAGGAAATGCATCCCAACCTGGGGCCAGTTTATAGCTGTTTACGGACCAGAAAGGCACCAAGAGTTCTGTATTGGATTTATCTACACCATAGAGAATATCATAGTCGTTTTCTAATGTAGGCGGTACGGATGCCAGGCAGGTAACTTTCTTGATATTGTGACATTCATAAAATGGATGATAGCAATAAGTCAGTGAAGCGGGCAAAGTGATTTCTGTCAGACTTGTGCAACGACGAAAGGCTTGATCTTTTAATGTTGCCAGAGTTGAGGGAAAAGATACTTCTTTTAATGCAGTACATTGATAGAACGCATTGTAATCTATATTTATGAGTCCTTCGGATAAGTTTGCCTTCTCTAATACTGAACATTGATAAAATGCATAGTGTGAGATGTTATTCAGATTGGCCGGGAAGTTTACTCGTTGCAGTGCGGTGCAATTGTAAAAAGTTCCGGGGGAGATATTGGTTACATTAGCGGGAAATTCAATATTTTCCAGACTTTTACAATCCTGGAAAGCATACTCCTGAATTTCCGTCAGACTTGTCGGCAATTTAATTTCTTTCAGCGAGAGGCATTGCTCAAAAGAATGATCTTTAATACTCGTGACCCCTTCTGGTATAGTTATTTGAGTCAATCCGTAGCATCGGTAAAAAGCATATCTTCCGATACTTTTTAGAGTAGCAGGGAGTTTTATGTCAAGTAATGCGGCTCTCTCGTAGAAGAAACTCTCGGGCAATGATTCTATGGTGGCTCCCGTCATGTCAATAGAAATCAAATGGGTGGTTCGTTGTTTTATTTGATAAAAGTCGTCGTCATTTAGTGGGCCGTTTATCACTAATTCGTTTACATCGGTTACATAATCCACCTGTTTAAGGATTTCTTCTCCTAAAGTTCCGGCTGCGGTCAAGGTTACAGTTACTTTTCTCGGAGTATTCCCATTGATTACTATTAAATTTGACCAATTAGGGCTTTTGGAGTAAACATCTCCGCTACCTTCCGGCACATAAAATGTTTTCGTATAGTTGAATGTCTGGTTGAATATTTCCGGAGGGGTTTTGCTTTTTAACGTACCGGTATGCAGACGGATACAGTCGTAAAAGGCGTATTGGCCGATGGTGGTCAGTTTTTCTGGGAATACGACTTCCTGCAACAATTGGCATCCCCTGAATGCTTCGGAGCCGATTGTTTTTAAACTGTCTGGTAAGACGGCTTTGGTAATCTGATTATAATCGAATGCTAACTCACCTATATGGGTAGTTATGGTTGGCAACTTTAGCTCTCCCGAAAGGGCACATTCTGAAAATGCCTGTGTTAGTATTGTTGTCAATGTTTTTGGAAAAGTGACCTTTTTCAGATTCGAACATCGGTCAAAAGCATATTCCCCTATGGTTTCTACGTTATCCGGAAGAATGATTTGCTGTAAAGTTGTTTTGCTCTGAAGTCCCGAACTTGGAATTTTATTGTCCGGTATGATTACTTTTGCTATGTTTAGGTATATTAAGTTGGGCATATTGTTCTGGATAAATCTAAAATCGTTTCCATTCAGGTTTCCCGAAATGGTGATACTGTCACAGTTTGCATCTTGTATTAAAGAATTCAGTTGCCCGGCAGTAGGTACTTCTACTGTGACATGGGTTGCTGATACTTGGTTCATGAGCGCCATTCCGATAATGGCCGTTAATAGAGTAGTAATTTTTTTCATAAGCCATTTAATTTATGATGTTGAAGTAAAATGTTGTATATGCTTATTAATTAATCATTCAGGTCTGCCGTTTTCGCTCCCATTTTGAATGATTTTGCTACAAATATTATAAAATATATTTAAAGAAACAAATTCTTTGAGTGGGTATTTGGGAGGCAAAAGGAATGAATTGTTATACTAAAATATCTTATATTTCCATTTAGTTTCTACTT
>OGIK01001132.1_pt1 | contig 26795 bp, 19 predicted proteins | sample 1571781 | NCBI WGS metagenome assembly OGIK01 (sample SAMEA2581956, study PRJEB24529) | metagenome | biome: Human gut stool | place: China | collected 2011
TAGCGGAGGACGCGCTGAACGACCGCGCCTACTTCGAGGAGGCCTTCGGGCTTGCGGCTGACCTCTGCCAGCGGCTCATGAAGAACTACCCGACCATAAAGCCGGGAAACATCATCAGCCACAAGGAGGCTTGCGCCCGTGGGTACGCTTCCAACCACGGCGACCCGGAGCACTGGCTCGTCAGGTTCGGCAAGAATATGGACTGGTTCCGTTCTCTGGTCGCGCCGGAGAAGCAGGTCAGGATCACTGCCGAGATAACCGTCGGGCAGAGCAAGGCTGACGAGGTTTCCGCGACGCTCCGGGGGCTTGGGTGCTCCGTAAAGGTTGACAAGCAGCCGTAAATCTGCTATAATATCTTTGTTGAGGTTCGGATAGAAATATTCGGATTGCGCCGCTCCTGCTCGCCAAGGCTGGGGCGGTTATTTTTATCCCCGGGGCGCTGACTCCGGGGATTTCGTCATTTTGCACAAAATATCATGTAAAGTTTTGATAGTGCCATTCTCGTAAAAATGGATTATTATTTTTTTTAACAAGTCCGACACCCCCTTTGACACCCCTAGAACGCGTATTTTGATGATTCTTCGTACATTTTCACGCTAAAATTATGTTTTAAATACAGAAAAGAAAAATCCCCTTACACCGCATTAGACTGCGTTATAAGGGGATAAATTCCTTGGTGACCCATCCGGGAATCGAACCCGGGACACCCTGATTAAAAGTCAGGTGCTCTACCGCCTGAGCTAATGAGTCGTTGAATTGACAACAATAGTATTATACCAGAAAGCAGGCCATTTGTCAAGGACTTTGCGAAAAAAAGCAGTGCAGTACTCGAAAGTTTGTTGAAATCTGGTAAATCAGGTGACGGGTTGTTGTGCATTTGTTAAAAATCACAAATAATACGCATTTTTTTGAAAAATACTATTGACTTTTTACAGTGAATGTGGTAATATATAGTCAAGGAAAGGAAATCAGTACAAACGCTTTAGATGTAAATTTCGCTTGACGTCTCACCAAATATCCGATCCTAATCTATGAAAGAGGTAAGTTCCCATGAATTAAGTTCAACAACTCAATTCAATAAGTATCGTGAAAGGAAATGTTCCGATGCACCTCTGATTTTTGAAATCGCCATTTTAGCTTTAAGCAGAAAGGAAGCGAGTCCGGTGGAGAGTACCGATTCACAGTTTTCATCATCTGCGGCTCGTGACAGGAGCTGAAAACAGTTTTACCAGCGACGAACGCACCGGGTGCTGTCTGACCCAGAAGGTGCAAATCCTCGCTTAACACGGCGTCTAGCCAAATCGAAAGAGTTCGGCTCGTGGCTCCGCAGATGATCTTACCGCTATATGCGTTTACATAGATCACCCCTTCAGATCTTACAGACCAGTAAAGCAGGTGATTGCCGTGAAACACATATTTACAGCAGGAAAATCTACGAAAGGATCATAGTCCGATGGAAACCTGATGATCAACAAGTATTATCATTAAAGGCGGTACATTCCGATGAACTGAATAGCTTAAAATTGAATAATCCAAGCCCCGTGGTGTTCCGCGGGGCTTTTACCTTGTCTAAAAAGCAGCTTTTGCCTGCGAAGCAGGCATTTGTAATCATTTTTTTGCCTCGGCTCTGCCGAGGCAAAAAAAACTTCTATCCCAGCAAGTGTGCGGTTTGTCGGCAAAGCCGACAAACCGTGCGCGCGGCCGGGATGTTCGGCGGAAAAGTCACTTTAGTGACTTTTTCGACGGTCTCCAAGCCCCGTGGTGTTCCGCGGGGCTTTTAGTTTTCAGGGTTGATTCCCGGCGGAAAATGTGATATACTAGACCTATAAATTTAACGGAGGTATAACTATGCAGTACGTTGTTTCAAATCAGCAGATGAAGGAAGCGGAGCGCCGCTGCAATGAGTCAGGAACGTCCTACTACCAGATGATGGAGAATGCCGGGACCCGCTGCGCCGAATTTATCCTAGGGACTATTCCGGTGAGCGCCGATATTCTCGTGATGTGCGGCGCCGGGAACAACGGCGGAGACGGCTTAGTTATAACCCGGCTGTTGAGGCAGAACGGACGTAATGCCGCGGTGCTGCTGGTTTCCGGTGCTCCAAAGACCGCGGACGCGGCTGAGAATCTCAGGCGGCTCCCCGCGGGAACTCCGGTGTACCAGCCGGAGCAGCTCGACGAAGCGTTCAGCGGCAGGGAGTGCGTGGTGGACTGTATCTACGGCACCGGCTTTCACGGGGAGCTTCGCGGGAACGTTCCGGAGATAATCGCGACGGCCAACAAATGCAGTTACCGCATTGCCGTGGACGTGCCCAGCGGCGTTAATTCCGACACCGGCGAACTTGATACGCGCTGCTTACGGCCTACGCACACGCTCGTGCTTGCGGCGCTTAAGCAGGGAATGGTGAACGCTCCCGCGTCAGATATCCTCGGGGAACTCCACCTTCTGGATATCGGAATAGGCGAGGACTGCTTCGCTTCAAACAACGTGGCGTTCCTGACTGACGAGACCCTCCGCAGACCGTTTCCGCCGCACGGCAGAAATACTCATAAGGGCACGTTCGGCAGACTGGCGGGGTTCGCCGGAAGCCTCAGCTTTAACGGAGCCGCATTCATGTGCGCCCAGGCTGCGCTGCGCAGCGGCGTAGGTCTGTACTTCGCGGCTGCTCCGGTAAGCGCGGTCAGGATAATCGCGGCAGGACTTCACGAAGCGGTGTACGTTCCGCTGCCGGAGACCTCCGACGGTTTTGCTGACGTTTCCGGAGATACTCTCGAAAAAATTGTCCGCCCGAAGCTTGATTCGGCTTCTGCGGTGCTTGTCGGCTGCGGTCTTGGGAACAGCGAAAACACCCGCAGGCTGACCGAATTCGTCATACGCAGCGCGACTTGTCCCGTAATTATCGACGCGGACGGCATAAATTCCATTTCCGCGAATATAGATGTACTGAAGGAGCGGACAGGCGATACGATCCTGACCCCTCACCCCCTGGAATTCAGCAGAATGACCGGAGTTCCGGTGGCTGAGATACAGCGAGACAGGCTCGGCATGACCTCGCAGTTTGCGATGAGATACGGCGCGACCGTGCTTCTGAAGGGTGCGGACACCGTAATAGCCTCTCCGGACGGCAGGATGTGCGTGAACTCCGGAGCGTGCCGCGGGCTTTCCAAGGGAGGCAGCGGCGACGTGCTGACCGGTATCATCGGAGCGTTCGCGGCGCAGGGAATAGAGCCGTTCAGGGCGGCGTGCGCCGGGGTCTACTGCCACTGGAAGGCTGCGGATATCCTGACGCACCGAATGCCCGCTGAGAGCATTCTGCCGACGGACGTTATCGCGGCTCTGCCGGAGGTCTACTGCGGGTAAGGCGCGGCTCCTTCCACAAATGACACGGGAGGAGTTTTACATGAAGATACGTATTATATCGGGCGCGGCGGCGCTGACTGCCGTGCTCCTGATGAGCGGCTGCCAGGGAGAGCTTCCGTTTGCGGCGGCGAAAACGCCGGAGCTTTCCAGCTCGTGGACGGCTCAGGCGGAGATAAAATTCGGCGACAACAACGCCAGGGCGGAGGTCACGCGAAGCGAGCCGGGCTGCTGGGAATTCGGCTTCACAGAGCCGCAGGAGCTTTGCGGAGTTACGATGAAGCTTGAAAACGGCACGCTGACAGCGAGCCTGGGTGAACTGAGCGTCACGGCGGGGGAGGGCGAAAACACGATACTCCCCATGCTTATCGCCGAGGGGATAGATTCCGCCGGTGAGAATGCCGGGAGCGCCTCCGAAAAGGACGGTGTGCTGACGATAAAGACCGAGGCTGACGGCAGCGCCTGCACCGTGACCGCCGACAGTTCCACCGGGGATATACTTACATTCAGGTCGCCGGGTAACAAGCTGGCGGTGTTTTTCAGCGATGTTTCGCCCTATACCGAGGAGGTAGGGGTGATAGAGTAGAAATGGAGTTAATGCAGTGAATATCCCCGGGCAGCCGCGCTGTCCGGGGATCGTTTTGTATTATAGTCAGAACAGTTCCGGGTGATTCTCGAGGGAATCGGCCTCCGTTATCCCGCGTATCACTCTGCACGGAACTCCGACCGCCAGGGAATTCGGGGGAATATCCCGGGTGACTACGCTTCCTGCGCCGATAACGCAGCCGTCGCCTATGGTAACGCCTCCGCATACCGTTACGTTCCCGGCGATCCAGCAGTTATTTCCTATAGTTATCGGTTTCGCGTACTCTTTGTCGGTCATTGTGCCGTCCGGTTTTGCGTACTGGTTTCTGTCCTGCCAGCGTAGAGGGTGCATCGGGGTAAGCAGGGATACGTTAGGCCCCATGAATACGTTGTCGCCAATAGTTACCGGGCAGCAGTCCACGCAGGTGAAGTTGAAATTTGCGTAGGAATTCACACCTATAGTCGTGAAACAGCCGTAGTCAAACTGCACAGGTCCCTGTAAATAGAACGAGCTCCCGTTTATCCCGAGTGACTTCAGCACCTCGCCGCGCTTTTCGTCCGTTTCGGGGAGCACATTGTACTCAGTACACAGCCTGTGGGCGTTCTGCCTAAGCTGGGTCAGTTCCTTGTCTGAGGGATCGTATATTTTTCCAGAGATCATTTTTTCCTTTTCGGTCATTTTATCCTCCATGCGCACGTCGGTCAGGCGTTCAGACGAGCTGGGTGACGTTTTCCGGGGCGTGCTGAAGTACGTTCACGCTGAGTATCAGCGCGAGAGCGATGTTGAACAGATTAGCGATAGTGATGTAGCTGACGCGTGTTTTTTTGCTCTTGAAGCCGTTCGAAACGAACCCCAGCCACACGCAGGAAATACCGACTGCGGCGATAAGCACGACAACTACGGCGAGTACGTTCACGTCGATGTCCATCAGGTGGGAAATAACCGATATCGTCACGAAATAAGAGAGCGGAACCAGCATGAGCGGGAGTGTAGCCCACACCCACTGAATGCGGTGCCTGCGCCAGAAGATCACTGACATCAGCAGGAATATTCCGGAGATAACTGCACATTCAACAGCCATGAGAGCGCTCCTTTCTTACTCGGCGGTCTGAGCCTGGACGGTGATAGCTCCGTCGTCCCGGGAAGTCTCGGCGGTGTCCGAGCCGGCGGCGTCAGCGTTTGAAGCGGCAGAGGATACCGGAGAGCTGTCCGGAGTGGGAAGGCTCCAGCCGAGATCCTTCGCCTGGACGAACAGCGCTACAGCCAGCGCGCATATCGCCAGTAATACAACGGACATTATTATATTCAGCACAACTATGCTCTTTGGGAGCTTAGGACGGTCTGCCATAAAATTACCTCCTGACAATGAGTTATATTTATTATAGCTCAACGGCTGGAATTTTTCAAGTGCTTTTGAAAAAATGTTTAAAAGCGGCGCTCCGTTCGGGGAACGCCGCAGTTTTTATTCGAATTCACGGTTTCCGCTGTAGATGTTCGTGCGGACTATCCGCAGTCGCTTCACCTTTTCGCCGTATTCCGCGGCGTATGCCTCGAACAGCAGGGAAGGGTTGATGTTGAACGTAGTTCCCGCCGGGAAGGTCACGCGCAGCACGTTTCCGTCAAGTTCCACGTCGGTCATGAGCTGCTTCAGGTCGACTATCGCGGAGCCTTTCTTCGTGCGCTTTTCAATGTTTATCTGCTCCTTTTCGCACAGCGCCCGGAGTTTCTCCGGGTCGGCGGAGGATTCTATCCGGTACCTTGCGGCGGTGATGTCGGTGTTTTTATCCTTCGGCACCGTCACCTCGGTCACGCGGATATCTGCGGGCAGAGCGGCGTTCAGTCTGTCCCGTATCTCATCGGCGGGAACGTCCTCAAGCATGCGGAAGTCCATCGCTTCGTGTTCGCCCTCCTGTCCCAGAGACAGCGGCAGCATGAACGTGACGTAGGTGCGCGGGTTGTAGCCCTCGGTCTGCCAGATAGGGAGCTTAGTCCGCTTCATAGCGCGGATTATTACGCTGCTGAGGTCGAGATGGGAGATGTATTTCGCCCTGCCCATCTTCGAGAAAAACGCTCTTGTGTTAACGGATGGCACGGCAGATCTCACCTCCTACGCATTTTGCTACGCCGCAGCTGGAGCATTTCTCGCGGCAGTTCGGCGTTGTAACTCCGGCGTGGGCGCGCTTGTTCTCCTCAATGAGGAACTCCCGGCTCACCAGCATGTCGATGTGGCTCCAGGGCGCGATCTCCTCGTAGCTGCGGCGGCGGTTGGCGTAGAACGCCATGTCAAGGCCGCATTCCTCGAAGGCTTCCTTCCACTTGTCGAACTTGAAGTGCTCGTCCCAGCCGTCCAGCTTGCAGCCCTTTTTCCAGGCGGCGTATATCGCCTTTGAGGTACGGCGGTCTCCACGGGCAAGCACGGCTTCGATGAGCGACAGGTCGTATTTCGACCAGCTTATCACTATCTTGCGGTCGTTGTTGATGGATTTCAGGTGCGCCTGGCGCTCCTTGACCCCCGCCTCGTCGAGCTGCGGCTCGAATTCAAACGGCGTGAACGGCTTCGGAATGAACGTTGACAGCGACACGGCAACTCCAGGGCGCCCCTTGGCGTGGTTCGGGGTCGCGTAGAATTCCTCAATGACCGCCTTCGCAAGCTCGTATACGCCCTCGACGTCCTCCATCGTTTCGGTCGGAAGCCCCATCATGAAGTACAGCTTGATGTTGGTGTAGCCGCCTTCGAACGCTATACGCACGCTGTCCATCACGTTTTTCTCGGTGACGTTCTTGTTTATTACGTCGCGGATACGCTGCGTGCCGCCCTCCGGCGCGAAGGTCAGACCGGATTTGCGGACGTCGGTGATTTTTTTCAGCACCTCGTCGCTGAATCGGTCGATTCGCAGCGACGGCAGCGACAGGTTGATTTTTTCGCCGGTGGTGTAGTCGGTGAGCTCGCTCAGCAGCCCTACGATATCCTTGTAGTCTCCGGTGGACAGCGACGACAGCGATACCTCGTCGTAGCCGGTGTTCTCGCACAGCGCCTTTGTCTGGGCGAGTATCGTGTCCTTCTGCTTTTCGCGGTAGGGGCGGTAGATGAACCCCGCCTGGCAGAATCTACAGCCGCGGATACAACCGCGCAGAACCTCGACTACGGCGCGGTCGTGGACTATCTGGGTGAACGGCACGACGAAATTATCCGGCGCATATACCTTGTCGAAGTCCTTTATAATGCGCTTCCTGACCTTTGCGGGGGCGCCGTCCTTCGCTGTTATCGACTTTACGGTGCCGTCCTCGTTGTAGTCCACGTCGTACAGCGACGGAACGTATATTCCCTCGATCTGGGCGGCGCGGCGCAGGAATTCCTGCCGGGTCGTGCCTTCCTTCTTGCAGACCTCCATCAGGCGCATCAGCTCGAGGTTCATCTCCTCGCCCTCGCCGATGGCGAAAAGGTCGAAGAAATCCACCAGCGGCTCCGGATTACATACGCAGGGACCGCCTGCCATCACGATGGGAGTCAGACCCTCGCGCTCGGAGGCGAGCACCGGAACGCCTGCCAGGTCGAGCATTTCCAGCACGTTGGTGTAGCTCATTTCATATTGAAGCGTAAATCCGATGAAATCGAAATCCTTTATCGGGTCGAGGCTTTCCAGCGCGTACAGCGGTATATCACGGGCGCGCATCTGCTCCTCCATATCGGGGAGCGGCATGAATACTCGCTCGCACCAGTAGTTCGGGACTGCGTTTTTCAGACCGTAAAGTATCTTCATGCCCAGGTGGGACATTCCGATCTCGTAGGTGTCCGGGAAGCAGAACGCGAACCGGATGTCGACCTTCGACTTGTCCTTGACGACCGAGCCGGTCTCGCCGCCGATGTACCTCGACGGTTTCTGAACATCGAGCAGGAACTCGTCGAGCCGCTCCATCATTGAGTTTGTGTTATCCATAAATTACGTATCTCCAGGTGTATAAGGTGTATCGGGTATTTAATAAGCCTTTGCGTTGGTGAAATCCACTGTTTTGTTGAACGGATCGTAGTAAATATCCGCGAAATCCTTGTTTATGCAGAAGTATTCATTCTTGTAGTAGAGCGGGATAAACGCCGCGCCGTTTATTATCGACTGCTCCGCCCTGGCGTACAGCTTTGCGCTGTCGGCGAGGTCTGCGGCGCGCTGCGCAGCCTTTATCAGCCCGTCGGAGTCCGCGCTGTGGTAGCCGGAGTAGTTCCCTGCGCCGTCGGTGGTGAACGCCTGGAGGTACGCTCCGGGGCTGTTCACGCTGCCGGACAGTTCCTGCACGGCGATCTCATAGTCGCCGGAGGACAGCCGCGCGCTGAAGTCGGCCTCTGATAACTCCTCCACCACGCAGTAGAACCCGAATTCGCGCTGCCATTCCTGCATTATCGCGGACAGCATTGCCGAGGCAGTCTCGTTTTCGCGCATGATTATCCTGGCTCCCGAGAACAGGCTCATATCCAGGCGCGGGAGCGCATTCTGATAGTATTCCTGCGATTTTTCCACGCTGTAGTCCGGGGTCAGTTTATCGCCGGCGAACTCGCGGTAGGGCTTGTCGAGCAGGGTGACTTCCCCGGGCACTATCGCGTACGCCGCGGCGTGGGAGTTTCCCTCGGAGAGCTTTTCGCGGTCGACCAGGCTCGCGAGCGCCTTGCGGAACTCCTGGTCGGAGAACAGACCGAAATCCGTGTTGAGCGTAAGCCCGACGGTTATAGCGTCGTACTCCTGCACGGTGAACTTGCCGCTCAGCAGCTCGAGCTGCTCCTCGTCGACTGCTATGCAGCTTATAACGCTGGAGTTAAAGTCGTCGACGAAATCCTCGTCACCCTCGATGAAGAAGTTCAGACCGGAGGGTATCACCGGGGAGGTTTCGCTGTTTTTCGCGTTGCGGCGCAGTATGAGATGATTGTTGTCGGTGATGGTGTAGGGGTCGAAATCCCAGGATTTTATATAGAATGCGCCGTTTGATGGGGTGGTATCCCCGGAAAGCCCGTAGCGCCCCTGGGAGGCTATGAAATACTCCTCGTTGCAGGGCATTGCGGGCGCTTCAGCGAGAAGCTCGGGGAAGCGCGGGTCGGGGTATTCCAGGGTTATTTCAAGCTCGTAGTCGCCAATGGCTTTCACGCCGAGCTTCGAGAAATCGGAAGCCGCGCCGGAGTTCAGCGCCTTCGCGCCCTTTATGCAGAAGTACTCGGAAGCCCTCGGAGCGCGGGTCTGCGGGTCGAAAAGCCGCTGGAATCCGTATACGAAATCCGCGGCGGTGCAGGCGGTCTCGAATTTGTTGACGTCAGTCCACCAGATGTCGCTGCGTAGCTTGAAGCGGTAGGTCAGACCGTCGTCGGTGACTGTGTAGTCCTCGGCGGCCCCGGCCCCGAGGCTCCCATCGGGGAGCACGCGCATGAGTCCGGTGTAAACGCTGTTTATTATAAGTATCGACGCGTCGTCGGAGGCAGTCTGCGGGTCAAGGCTGCCGGGATTATATGCTATGTCGTATTTTATTATTCCGTCCTTGCCGTCCTTTTCGAAGCAGCCAGCGGCGGAGGTCGTTATAACGCAGCAGAGCAGCGCTGCGGCGATTCTCTTTAAATGCCGGTTCACGGTATTTCCTTTCTCGTTGAAAATGTAGATATACAATAATTATAGCATTATCCGGCGTTCAATTCAACCGTTTCGGCGATTTTTTTTATTACAATTTTGTAACCGTCATTCTGGAAGCTCCACTGCTTCGCCATTTGTAAGGCTGGCGTGGACGTCGATAAGCCGCTGGTTGGAACTTCCGCGGAACAGCAGCGACAGCGAGCGTTTCGAGATATCGAACCTTCCGTCCACCAGCACGTCGAGAATGCTCAGCAGTTTTCCGACGTACTCCTCGCGCCCGGACTTTTTCAGCAGTTCCTCGAACGTCCAGCCGCTGTAGCACATCAGGTGTTTTCCGGCGGCTTTGAAGCGGCTCCCCAGCTCGTAGAGAGCTTCTGGCTGGCAGAACGGCTCGCCGCCGGAGAAGGTCACGCCGCTGCACAGAGGATTTTCCATGCACATTTCATAGAGCGCGTTGGTGGTGGTGAGCTTCCCGGCGGAGAAGTCGTGGGTCTCGGGATTGTGGCAGCCTTCGCAGTGATGGGGGCAGCCCTGCACGAAAACCACGAAGCGCAGCCCGGGCCCGTCTACGATGGAATCCTCTACGGTTCCTGCTATTCTAATGTCCATTAGTTTTCCTTTCACAAAAAGCTGTGCGGAGCTTGTCACCCCGCACAGCAGATGGTTCGATTTTGAATTATTCCTCGGAAGTTCCGTGCTTTACGCGGTCGGATTCCTCGGCGCGCTTTGCATTGTTGAATCTGTCAAGCGTGCCTACCAGGTAGCCGGTTATGCGGCGGATACGCTCGAACGCGATCTCCTCTTCCTTGCGGTGGCAGCAGGGGCACTCGTCGTCGATGATGCCGGTGTAGCCGCACTTCGGGTCGCGGTCTATCGGGTGATTTATCGCGCCGTAGCCTATGCCCTGCTCCTTCATGCAGCGGACTATCTGCTCGAATGCGTCGAGGTTCTTCAGAGGGTCGCCGTCAAGCTCGATGTAGCTGATGTGGCCGCCGTTGGTCAGCGCATGGTAGGGAGCCTCAAGCTTGATCTTGCGGAAAGCGCTGATGTTGTAGTAAACCGGTATATGGAACGAATTGGTGTAATACTCGCGGTCGGTAACGCCGGGGATCTCGCCGTATATCTTCTTATCCATGCGGACGAATCTGCCGGAAAGTCCTTCTGCGGGAGTTGCGAGCAGGCTGAAATTGAGACGGGTCTTTTCGCTCTCGTCGTCCATGCGCTTTCTCATGCGGGTGATGATGTCAAGACCCAGCTTCTGCGCCTCGGGGGATTCGCCGTGATGTACGCCGATGAGCGCCTTCAGGCACTCTGCAAGTCCGATGAATCCCATGGAGAGGGTGCCGTGCTTGAGTATCTCGGCAACGCTGTCGTTCTCGGAGAGCTTCTCGGAATCTATCCAGACGCCCTGACCCATCAGGAACGGGTAGTTCTTCACGTGCTTGCTGCACTGTATCCTGAACCGCGCCAGGAGCTGGTCAACGACAAGATCCATCATTTCGTCAAGGGAAGCGTAGAACTTGTCGATGTCGCCGTGAGCTTCGATGGCAAGGCGCGGGAGATTGATGGTGGTGAAGCTGAGATTGCCTCTGCCGGTGACTATCTCGCGGCTTGGGTCGTAAATGTTGCCGATAACTCTGGTGCGGCAGCCCATGTAAGCGGCTTCGGTGTGGTAGTCGCCGGGCTTGTAGTACTGGAGGTTGAACGGAGCGTCGATGAACGAGAAGTTCGGGAACATGCGCTTTGCGGAAACGCGGATAGCAAGCTTGAAAAGATCGTAGTTGGGGTCGCCGGGGTTGTAGTTGACGCCCTCCTTGACCTTGAAAATATGTATCGGGAAGATCGGAGTTTCACCGTTGCCCAGACCGTGTTCCTCGGCGAGCATTACGTTCTTGATAACCATTCTGCCCTCCGGGGAGGTGTCGGTGCCGTAGTTTATCGAGGAGAACGGATTCTGAGCGCCGGCGCGGGAATTCATCGTGTTCAGGTTGTGAATGAGCGCTTCCATTGCCTGGTAGGTCGCGCGGTCGGTCTCGGATTCGGCGAGCTTTTCAGCTCTGTCCTGGAGGTGCGAGAACTCGTCGCCGTACTTCGCGGACGCGATCTCCCATTCCTTCGCCTTGTATTCGTCGTTGTTCTGGAGGCTGGGGTACAGTCCGTGTTCCTTGGCGATATCGCCTGCGATGAGTTTGAATTCCTCGAGCACCTCGGTGTAATCCTCAATGCCGAGGGTAAAGCTTACCGCCTTCGCAAGGTTGGTGGTGTACAGCCTGCGGAAGGTCTTTTTAACGCCCTCCGCCATGGCGTAGTCGAATATCGGCACGGACTGACCGCCGTGCTGGTCGTTCTGGTTAGACTGAATGGCAATGCACGCAAGCGCCGCATAGCTGGAAATATCGTTCGGCTCGCGGAGGTATCCGTGACCGGTGGAAAATCCGCCATGGAACAGCTTGAGCAGGTCTATCTGGCAGCAGGTGGTGGTGAGCGTCAGGAAGTCGAGGTCGTGTATGTGGATATCGCCGTTGATGTGCGCCTGGGAGTGCTTCGGGTCGAGCACGTACATCTCGTTGAACTGCTTGGCGCCTTCGCTTCCGTATTTCAGCATGGTACCCATTGCGGTGTCGCCGTCGATGTTGGCGTTTTCGCGCTTGATGTCGCAGTCAGACGCGGACATGAAGGTCAGATCCTCGTATATCTTCATCAGGGTGGAGTTCATCTCGCGCGCCCTGGTGCGGTCTGCGCGGTACAGTATGTAAGCCTTGGCGGTCTTTGCGTGACCCTGCTCGACGAGCACTCTTTCTACCATATCCTGTACTTCCTCAACGGAGGGATCCCTGCCTATAACCTCTTCTGAGAGCTGCTGGCACACCTTGTCCGCAAGCTCCATAGCTTCGCTGTAGTCCTTGCCGCCGACTGTCTGGGCTGCCTTAAAGATAGCGTTGGCGATCTTCTCTATGTTGAAGGGTACCTGGCGTCCGTCACGCTTCTTTATCATTGTTATCATTGCCATTATTTTGATTGCTCCTTTTTAAAAAATGAAATAAAATAACACAATATCTTGTATCGAAAAAGACGATAAATCTATTATATAGTTTTCTGAAACATTTGTCAAGGTATAATAAAATTAAGTTTTGCACAAATCAGGGCAGGTATTTTCGTGATAAATCACAAATTTATGTACGCAATGTAAATCCATTAAATGTAAACGTTCTGGAAATTCCGCTGACCTATGCGCTTTTCTCTGCTGGTACACATCTGAGAATTTACATAAGGTTGACGAAATCCGCAGGGTATGCTATAATTACATAGAGTTATTCAGAAAAGGGGTGTTCCCATGCCGAAAAAGTTTGCATTTTCCGATGATGGAAGCCGTTACCACACGCTGAAATACCACAACCGGCGGTTCTGGGGCAGACCCGTTTACAAGGCCGTCGTGGACGCAGGCTTCACCTGCCCGAACATCGACGGCTCATGCGGCGTTGGAGGGTGCGTTTACTGCTCCGGCGGCAGCGGCTACTTCACGGCGCCGGAGCTTTCCGTGCGGGAGCAGATCCTTCGCGAGACGGAGCGTATCCATGCGGTTCACCCGGAAGCGGGGATAATCGCGTATTTTCAGGCGCACACGAACACCTACGGTACGCTCGTCCGGCTGCGGGAGGTCTACTCCGAGGCTCTGGAATGCGAAATTTGCGGCATCTCAATCGCGACCCGAGCCGACTGTCTCGACCGTGAGCGCGCAGAGCTCCTCGCCTCGCTGGGCGTTCCGGTCACGGTGGAGCTTGGGCTCCAGACCGCGCATGACTCCACCGCGCGGCTCATCAACCGCGGGCACGATCTCGCGCGGTTCACAGAGGGCTTCAACACCGCCCGGAATGCCGGACTGCGTATCTGCGTACACATAATAAACGGACTGCCCGGCGAGTCAACGGAGATGATGCTGCAAACAGCTGAGATTCTCGGGAAAATGCGCCCTGACGGAGTTAAGATACATCTCCTGCATGTAATAAAAGGCACGCCGCTTGCAGGTATGTATATCTCGGGAGAATACACGCCGATGGAGCGCGAAAGCTACATTGAAACGGTGGTGAAACAGCTTGAGTATTTACCGCCTGAGACCGTGATAGAGCGGCTCACCGGCGATGGCGGCCGGGATTCCCTGCTTGCCCCGCTGTGGAGTCTCGACAAGCGTGCGGTACTGGGCGGCGTAATGAAGCGGCAGAAGCAGCTCGACAGCATTCAGGGACTGCGTTTTCAGGAGGGTTAAATGGACATCTGGTCAATGACGCGCCCGGCGCTTGAGGATTGGTTCAGCAGCCGGGGAGAGAATCCGGCGAAGGCCGCGATAATGCTCGAGCGGCTCTATCAGCGCGGTCTGAGAGATTTTTCGGAGCTTCCGTTCGCGCAGAGGGTGATATCCGCGCTGTCGGAGGAATTCACGATGGAGCTGCCTGAAACGGTCGCCCGCAGCGGCGACGACAGCACGGAGAAGCTGCTGCTGGAATATCCGGACGGAAGCCTTGTTGAGAGCGTTCTCATGCGGCAGGCGTACGGCGGGAGCGTGTGCGTTTCCACGCAGGTAGGGTGCGCGATGGGCTGCGCGTTCTGCCAGAGCGGACGGCTCAAGAAGCGCCGCAGCCTCACAGCCGGGGAGATAATGGCTCAGGTGATGAAAATCCGCCGGGAGTGCTCCGCGGATATCCACAGCGTGACGGTCATGGGGATAGGCGAGCCATTCGATAATTTCGACGCGGTGCGGGATTTCTGCGCCAACTGCGTGGATTACAAGGCGCTGGCGCTCGGGGAGAAGCACGTCACGGTTTCGACATGCGGGATAATCCCGGGGATCAGGGCGTGGACGGAGCTTCCGCACCCGTGCAGCCTTGCCGTGAGCCTCCACGCGGCTGACTACGCGCTCCGCTCGGAGATAATGCCCGTGAACCGACGTTATCCGGTGCGGGAGGTCATCGCGGCGGCTCGGGAGTTCGCACGGCTCCACAACCGCAGGGTAACGCTGGAGTACGTCATGCTTTCCGGCGTAAACGATTCGCCGGAGCAGGCGGAAGAGCTCGCCGGGCTGGTCGGTTACGGCGCGCAGGGCAGGGAATTCTACGTCAACATAATCCCCTACAACGGCAACGACAGCGGATTCACAAGAAGCAGCCGGGAGCGTATCATGGCGTTCTACGATGTTCTCAAGAAGCGCGGGGTCTCGGTCACGATGCGGCGGGAGTTCGGCGGTGACATCGCGGCGGCGTGCGGTCAGTTGAGTTCGCTGCACTCCGCTGAATGTGAAAAAAACTGTTGACAAAGCCGTCATTTTGTGGTACAATAACTGTATTCTCCGGTAAATCCGGAGTCTGAGCCGGTATGTTGGAATTGGCAGACGAGGAGGACTCAAAATCCTTTGGTAGCGATACCGTGCGGGTTCGACCCCCGCTACCGGCACCATATTAATACTGAGCCGCCTTTGCCGGGTGGTTCGATATAATACAAAAAACACTCCCGAAGCTGAAGCCGGCTCCGGGAGTGTTCATTTTATTTAAAAACCTACTGCTTTTTTCAAAATAACAGAAGCGTCAAGCGCGTTGACGGTATTATCTCCGTTAAGGTCGGAAACCTCCGGATTTGCGGCAGTCCCCATTCCAACGATGTATTTCAGCACAGCAGACGCGTCCAACGCATTCAGCACGCCATCATTGTTCATGTCGCCGGGAAGGTCGCTGTAGGCGCACACCATAACGATATATTCGCCCTTCGAATCTGTGCCGGACAGTATAGCAGAGCCGTCTTCGCCAACTCCTGAACATTTCAGGAACTGCGGTTTCCCGTTGACCTGTCTGTAAAGATTTGCGAAATAACCCGCAAATTGTTTTCTGAAATTCAGCTTTAAAACGGCGGGGATAACCGTGCCGGAAATTTTCAGATCAGCGCCCGGAATTCCGCGCAGGCTGCTCTTATCATTGTTCCCTGGCAGAATGGAAAAATCCGCGTCAGAAATAACATTGAGCCTTGATCCGTCAGCCACCCAGCTCTTTGTGCTGTCAAGCGAAAACTCAACCGTAAGGCTGTTTTTGACCATCGCAGCGAATACCATTTCCGGAACATCGGTATTGCCGTTCAGTTCGATGACCGCACTGCTTCCCGGTGCAAGTTCTTCCAGCATTGATGCGATGTCTTTCCAGCTTCCGTCGCCTCCATTCATGAACGGCAGAGTTTCTTTGCGTTTCTCCGCGCCTCCCTTGCCGGAGCCGACTGATCCTCCGGAGCTTCCGCCCGAACCGCCGCTTGTTTTTTTCGGTGTTATTTCATAAGCGCACACGGTGCATATCTCCGGGGAGGTGTAAGTCGCAGGACCGCCGGAAATATGCGGCTGAACTTCGGAGACTTGGCTGCAGTTTTCACAGATATGCCAGTGACCGTTCCGGTCTTTCTGATATTCCGCAGACCAGATGTGCCCCAGTTTGGGTACTGTCACGGTATCTCTGGAAAGCTCGATACCGCACCGCAAGCACTTTGTATATTCATCATAAGAACCAGGTGCTTCGCACTTTGCAGGCACTTCGTTGTCTCTCAGTATTTTGCTGACCTTATGTTCCAGGGCGGGAATATCTACTCTTGTCCTTGACAGTTCCTCATTGCACACAGTGCAGTAAATTACCTCGGTACGGTATCCGGGTATCCCGCATTCGGCTTCTTTGAAATCATTGTAATCTTCTTTCGGTTCGCCTGAAATGTGCTTTGCGAGTGGACGCACCGTGCTTTCAAGGCTGACCTCATTTTCTGCGTCAGGATCGATGAAATATCTCTGGCACCAGTCACATGACCAGTACTCAATATTTCCATTTACGGTGCAGGTGGAGGAAACCGCTTCGTGATGAGTAAGCTCACCGTGACCGGTTCTGATGGTAGCTGACGCTGCGTCGCTTGCGGAATACTCTGATGTTTCTTTCATGCGGATATATGCAACAACTTCCGTGTCATGGTCAACAAAGTCAGATACATTATTTAAGCTCCAGCTGATGCCGTCGAATTTGTATTCCGCACCGTCGATCGGCTCTATTACTACATTGAAATATGTGCCCGCCTGCTGAACGGACACCACGCATTCCGGAGCCTGCTGCGGCTTTCTGTCAGTGATCTGGATATTGACTGAGAATGTCATATCTTCGTAATTCTGCGTCTTCAGAGTTATGGTTATTTTTGAGGATTTTCCAACAGGTGATGAATCAGTTGTCGGAATCATGAAATTAAGGGTACCATTGCTGAAAGATACAGAGTCCGGAGTAAATACGTCCTCTGCCGGGTCGTCTATCGCAATAACCGGTTCTTCCATGTCGCCGGTATCGTCAGGCAGTCCTTTTATTTCCACCGACTTATAGCCTGCGTCCGTCCATATATAGGGCAGTTCTACATCGGGAATGATTTTTACCGCTTTCACGATAGTAAAGCACCATTCACCGGAAGTAAACGGAATTGTCGTTCCGGCGATGTTGTCGGATTCATTCACGCTTACGCTGACGGTGTAGGTTCCGGGAGTTATCGGCTCGGCTTCGTTGTTGTTTTCATCAAAGTACTTCACTTCCAGAAGATCGTTTACTTCCTCCGGAAGACGGTCTGATGTCACATAAGCCGCCTTTGCGCTGCCGCTGTAGCTGAGTTCTGCGGGCGGCGCAAATCTGATATCATCTGATGTGAGGGTCGTCTTTCCGACGGTGAATTTCCAGCTTTCATCGGTAAGTCCATTAACAGCGGGGTACACGCTCCCTGCTTCAACGTCGATTTTTACAGTATAGAAGCCGGGTAATATCGGCTGAGTTTCGCCGCCGTTCTCATCGAAATACTTCACCGTTATCTTACCGATTCCGGTCACACCTGACGCAGGAACTACGCTTGCAGTATGCGCCGTTCCGCTGTAATCCAGCGGAAGCCCGGGCGCGCTGAAAACAAAGTCGGAAGCAGTCAGTTCAACAGGAACCAGATTGATCGTTTTTTCCGCAGTCTTTCCGTCAAATAGTGCATTTCCGGTGAACTTCACAACAAACGAACGCTCCCCGGGTTCAAACCTGTCGGCGACTTCGGCTTCAGTGCCGTCTGGATCATATGTCACGCCTGCGGAAAGCTTCACATTGTCAGCATAAAGCTCCAGCTTATCAGCGTTGCCATCGGAAAGTACCGAGAAATAACCGAAGCTTTCGCCGAGTTTTATCTGCGCGTCAAGCGTGAATTCCAGTACGTCTGCAACGGTAAACGGTTCAGCACCTGCGCAGTCGATGGTAAGTCTTGCGTCATACTCATAAGCCGGGAAAACGGACGTGTCCTTAAAACCCGGGAAATACAAAGTCGTGTTGTCGTATGGCTTGACGTCCCATATCTTATCGTCAAGCTTCATCAGCGTCAGTGCATTTTCAGATATCATGTCAAATGTGGAAACGCCTGTGCCGATGCCATTGTTAAATCTGTATATATCGCTGTTATAATAGCAGTTTGAAATTTTGCTGGTGTCGGTTTTGCTGCCGCATACTCCGCCGCCGCTTTGCTTACTCTCCATCTTAACAATGCTGTAGCAGTTTTCGATAGTTCCGTAATTTGTGCCGCAGATACCGCCGATATAATCAGTACCTCTCAGTTCCACAATGGAGAAGCAGTTGCTTATTGTGCCTGAATTCCGCCCGGCGATACCGCCGACCTCATTTTTTCCCGTGACAGACGAATCAATTAGACCGACTTGCGAAACTGAGCCGTCTGAGCCTATGAAGCCAAACAGACCTACATTGTTATTGCTGGTGTCAGCGTGAAGTCCGCTTATCGTATGCCCACGACCCTCGAATGTTCCCATGTAGCGGTTCTTGTATGTGCCTATGGGCGTCCAGGCGCGGGTGCATACTACATTGTTGGTCATCAGCGCATTGATATTCACTTTTCCACCGTTAACGGCTTCGGAGAACCTGAAAAGCTCGTCTTCATTTGAAATACGGTAAACTCCGCAGACGGTGCATATCCCATTTTCATCGAAACTGTGATCCTTAAGTTCGCCTGCAACCGGGATCTTCTCGATTGCGCCACAGCTGGAGCACTTCATAACGATATATTCAGGCTCCACACAGGTAGCCGGAATACGCTGACTGGTTTCAACGTAATTGTGCGGCAGCTTCTCAATCAATGAATCAATGGCTCTCCCACAGCGATCGCAGACATAATACTGAACGCCATTTACTGTGCAGGTCGGCTGTCTGACTACTACTATTTTAGTTTCGATATGCCCAAGCGCTTTTACAGTTTCGTCGGGTACATTTTTCTGCTGCTGGCACAGACTGCACGTCATAATTATCTGTCTGCATTCGGTGCAGTTAGCGGGTATCTCTCCGGTCTCCTGCCAGTTATGTTCGCAGGTATTCGTCGTGCCATTAAACTCCAGCTTGCTGCCGGTTTTCTTCATCGTAAGGGTGTATTTTTTATCCGACATCTTATATTTCGGCTCCACTTGTATCAGATAAGTGTCAGAACTGAGCTTCGTCACGCATTTGATTTTCATCCAACTCGTCGCAGAAGACTCCTGCAGAATAAGTTCGTCAGCCGTCAGACTGCTGACTCCCTGGGTGAACTTTACCTCTATCGTCTGGTCTGTGCGCGCTGAAACGCTGCTCAGGAATTTTCCGACTGTCACCCTGACTGTGGCTGTCAGTGTTCCCTCATCATCTGCGGATGAGGCGGCAGTTCTTTTTGAATAGATCGTAATGGTTGCAGTACCCTCGCCCTCAGCGGTCACAACGCCGGTTTTCATGTTAACGGTTGCAACATCCTTGTTTTCGCTGACATATCTGATAATATCCGTTGAGTTTGACGGAGTCAGAACCACGGAAATTTCCGCAGTGCTTCCTATGTCTGTAAGGTATATTTCACTTTCAGACGGTGTGACGCTTGTCGCACGCAGACAAACGTCAATGGTTTTTGTGGCAATAGTCTTTCCCGTGGATTGATTCACACCTTTTATCTTCACGCTTCCCGGACCTACCGCAGTAAGCACACCGTTTCTTTTGCCGATTGTTGCCACTTCTTTATTATCCGAATAAAAATAAACTTCTGCACCGTCAACCTTGATCTTAAAGCTTTCACCAACGTCTATTATTGCTGGAATAGCACTTCCGTCATTTTGGGTAAGCTTATATGCCGCGAAAACCGTCATCGGCATAACTGACATCATCAGAGTTAAAACGACGGCAACCGCCGTGAAAATACTGGTAAATCGTTTCATTCTTTTTCCTCCCGTTGATCACGCTGCAGACGATACAGCTTAGAAAAAAATAATGCACATTTCTGTATGGTCGCCTATAAAAATGTATATAGCGTACCGCCTGCTTCATCGCTTTCTCTGCAATTCGGCACACTCTGCCCATTTCCATTGATACCCTCTAAAAATCTCCTTCACGGCAGATTTGACTTACCACGAAACGTCGCTTCGCTCCTTGTTCATCATCTGCTTGTAGTCAAATTTTAAATACATACAGTATTACCGCAGTTTGACATCTGGCATCTGATATAAGTCATGCGCGAAATCTGCTCGTGTCCCGGTTTGTAGAGGTTATCTCTTTTAAAAGATTACCATTTCAGCTTTGATTTGTCAATGGTTTCTTCCTAATTGTAGCAATTTGCTTCATGAATGTTAAAAGCAGTACCGGTTTGATGTTGTATAAGGTCACCTCAAACCTCATGTCAGCAAAAATGGGCAGTGCGCGCCATCTTCGCTCTGCAACATCGTGTTGCACCTCCTCGTAAGGCTTATAGACTTACGAGGAGGCTTTCTCAGAAGCTGGCATATACTGTCCATTTTTGCTTTTCACACCGGTTTTTAGAGGTTTCCTTATATTAGAAATCAACATGAAAAATCCTCCCCTGCGCTGGCAGGGGAGGATAAAAGCTATTTAGATCAAACCAACTATTTTTTTCAGAATTGAAGAAGCGTCCACAGCGTTGACATTTCCGTCACCGTTGAAATCTGCCATAAGCGGGTTCGCGCCGCTTTCCAGACCAACAATGTCCTTGAGTATCGCGCTTGCGTCCACTGCATTCAGAATGCCGTCGTTGGACATATCGCCCTGAAGGTCGCTGAATTCGCAGAGCATTGCGATGTAATCGCCTTTTTCGGTGACGCCCGGAAGGAATAGCTTACCGTCCGCACCGAGTTTAGCGCATGCCACGAATACTAGCTTGCCGTCAACGTAGTTATAAAGGTTCGCAAACTTGCCTGCGTGTTCAGATTTGAACGCGATTTCAAGACCCGTGGGAACTCCTGTGTTGTTGGTCCTGAACTGCATGCCCTCAATTCCACGCAGACCGTCATGTTTCTGGCTTGCGGTTCTGATGAAGGTGAAATCTGCCACTGCAGGAGCGGTTATTTCCGCACCATTAACGAACCAGCCGCGAGATCTGTCAACTATAAAGTGTACTTTAAGATACTTGTTGTCAATTACCTTGATCACCTCAACAGGAACGGCAGTGTTTCCGTTAAGCTGAATTGTAACCTCCGAACCGTTTGCGAGCTTTTCAAGCTCAGCCACAATGTCGCTCCAGCTCTTTGATGAACCGCCGATAGTGGGATTGGTGGAAGTTGTGGGTCTGCTACCACTGCTGCTGCCACTGCCACCGCTGCTGCCGCTGGAACGCTTGGTAAACTTAGCGGATGCGATCTTGCTGTCGCGGGCGTTTTCCTTTATAGCGATTGCCTTTACGGTCGCGTCTTTCGTAATTGTAAAGGGAGCTGTGTACTTATTGCTGTCCGCTGTAGGATCGGTACCGTCCGTGGTGTAGAAGATCGTCGCGCCGTCCTGTGCCGTAATGCTTACCTTGCAGGACTCGCTGAACGAGCCGCCGTTGGGATCGATAACAGGTGCGTCAAGCGTAGAAAGTTCTTTGATTCTTGCCGTAAATGTATCCGAGAACTGTGCGCCGCCCTCGTGCGCAGGGTCGTAAACGCCGTCCTCGGCGGTGTATGTAACAGTTACTTCAACCTCGGAGTTGTCGGGGAACTCTCCGTTCGCACCGTAAAATCCGCTTGCAGAAACCTTTTCGTCCGTCATGGGTACGATTTCAGTATGGCCACTGTCATATGTGATCGTCAGCTCGCCGCCAGAGAGGTCAAGGGCCTCGCGGTATTCATAGTCTGTCCTGGGCTGCTTGCTGATTTTAACGGTGTCGATATAATCGGCGCTGCAATTCATCTCCTTCTCAAACTCGACTGTGCCGTCCTTAAATTCAATGTCATTCGCCTCGACATGAGCCTTCAGCGTGATTGTCTGCGCCTTGTGCGAAGCGGGGTCAAAGCCTGATACTTCGTCGTAAACCACCTTTGCAATTACTTTCCTAGTTCCGTCCGCGCTGGGAATCAAAGCTCTGCTGAAAAGCGCGGTATCGTCTGTAACGGAGCTGTCCACATAGGCGTCTCCAACGTCCGGAACAGGAACGCTTTTATCGCGGGTGGCATTGTTGAACGAATCAAGGATATCTTCGGCGCTTTCAAAATCGCCCTTGTCTATTGGGGGAAGATCTCCGATGAGCTGAGGCTCGCCAGTTGTGACGACCCTCAACTTATCGGCAAGCGTTACGGTCAATTCGTTGTCAACGCTGTAAAGCGTAACTTGAGTTTTGTTGACCCCGTCATTAAGAGCAACGGACGCACCGCATACAAATTTGTACTTGTTGACCGCGCCCTCGGCTGAATTGAACGCGATCTGCTGATTACCGGTAACAGCGGCGCCGTTCTTGGTGAATGTCTGTACGGCGTTGCTCAGTGTAAATGTGCATGCGCCTGCGTCTGCTCCGTTGCTTGTTACTGTCGACATCGCCAGACCGCCTGACCCGACTTCTGCCTTCATCGCGTAGGTGCCGTCGCTATTCTGGATACCCGCAGCAATTACCGGTCTGGGACCTTTAAGCATATAGAACGTCCAGGGACCGTAATACGCATTTTTATCAGCATCCCACTTAAGGTCAGGCTTCGCGCAGCCGTAGAGTATGCAGCGGTCGTTCTTGTCGTAGAACTTTATGGACTTAAACTCAATTATTGTATATGAGTTTTTCTCAAGCTCCATCCAGAACTTTCCGTTTGCCATGACGGCTTTATTATCGTCAGTAAGAGTATATTCCAGGTCGCCGTTATAACCCCCACTTTCCGAGAAGGAACCGAATTCATTTCTGCTGCCGTCTTTATTATACCCGCCGAATTTGATGGTCGCCTGCGCAGGTATATCAACGCTCAGTGCAAATTTTGCCACCTGCTCCAGCGCAGGCTTTTGATCCGTAAATTCAAAATCATAGCCATTTCGGCGTGATCCGATTTTTGAATCGTTACTGTCTCCCAAAATACCGAAACCGTCTCCGGAAGTGACGCCCTGGTCATAGGGGTAAGCGCTTGCTATCACGCCCATGCTCACCGTTACCGTTGTAACGGTAGCTGCGGCGGCTATCGCCCATTTCACTGATGGTTTAAGTTTCATTATACCCTCCTAGTGTATTAATGTCTGTTATCCGTACCTTTTCTATTATACATTTATTTTTTGGATTTGTCAATATACCTGGAACCAATAGCACTAAGCATGTAACGAATAATGCACGAACATGGAACGAAAACCCGTTCGTTCCATGTTTGCGCTTTTGCTTGGGCAATTCTGTTCAGTTAACATATTTTATTCCATCAGCTTTTTCAGATACATCATCATTGCTTTTTCGCCGACTGTCTTTTCTACCGAGAAATTCGTTTCCGATATATCGAACAGAAGGCAGCCGCAGTGTCCCTTGAACGTAGGGAAGCAGACTATCCGCAGGTATTTGTCTACCTCCGGGCTGTAATCGACTATTTCAAGAGTCTCGCCATACAGCACGGAATGCTCGTAGCTGCGCAGCCATTTTGAATCCATGTTGGGAAAAATGCTTCCGAATGTATTGCCGATAAGTACATCCAGCGGACATTCCTCCAGCCTGGCAAGCGCTTCGTTTCCATAGCGGAATATCCAGTCCACCGCCTGACTTTCTTCGTTGAATATCATTTCGATGTCGGTGAACGCAATGGGAATGTTGTCAAAGCATTTGTAGTGCTGATGGTATTCCTCGATATCAGTGGGATTGTCGTTGTCGGCAAGCAAATCTATGATCAAATGCTGTTTCGCATGGAATTTCTCCAATATCTCCCTGCGGTGCTGCGTGGCATATTCCAGCGATTCTCCGTTTGACAGAGTAATAAGCTTGCCTACGCTGTGGATAGCCATTGCCGAAACAAGGCACCCGCGGGTTATTCTTATAAAATTTGCGCTGAGCGTATGCTGTATCTTAGCAAATGTCATGCGCGTCTTGAGCACCCTTCCGTCCGAAGTGTGGATAAACGCGTCCTGCTTATTCATAGAAATATACAATATACTGCTTTCGGGTATGTCGTAATGCTTGCGGTCTGATATGAATGAGATGGTTTTTTCGTTGTTCATTTGTTAGCTCCTTTATTGTGTGATATTAACGATATGTCGATAAGTGCAAAGCTGTCATGACGGGTAATGTATGTGCGTATAATAAACGCCCTGCATTTATTATACCATATTTTTTCTATGTGTACAAGTACGCAGTATATTTTGTTTAGAATCTCACTCGGTTTCATATACTCCGCATATTCATAAGCGCTGTCTGCATACAAGCACTGGGGGGAATATCGTCTGTCGGTCAGCGCCTCTGTCACTTCGTGACACCTCCCCTCGCAAGGGGAGACCGCCTAATCATCTTCTGATTTGATATTTTCACTTGACATGTAATTACAATTGTGGTATCATATATAAAGATGATGTTGTATATGAGTGAGCAATGAGGAATTAATTTTCCAATTGTTCACAATAATATCTCGTGCTGATCCGAAGTTACGGAATAACTTGCAGCTTTTTTATTACACTTTTTTATTACATTTGAGGTGGTTTATGAAAAAAATAATAGCAACCGTTCTGACGGTCTTTCTTTTGTTATCAGTTGTTGCTTGCGAAAACGTTTCCGATGAAAGTTATGTACAGACAGAACATCCTACGGCAGAAAGCAGCATTACCGCTGCGGCAGAAGAAACAGTTCAAGCCACCCCGTCTGGCGCTGATGAACCTTCACTGTCGCTTCTGAGTTGTCGTGCAGACGAGGATGGAACTTATTGCATAGACCAAACCACATGGAAGTCATCAGACGATTATGAGCTGTTTCGGAAATACTTTTTTGGCACGTGGGAAGGCAGCTTCCGCTTTCCCGAATATCCCGAACAGAAGCGTCTTGTTATTGACGACACTGAGAAATCGTTTGTCATGACTGAAACGGGTATTCGAATGCTTGGATTTTACGAAGCGGGAGTTCACGCGCTAGCTTTTATGATTGGAAGCGACAGCGGTAGCGCAATAATTTGGATAACCCCCGACGAGCCAGATACGATTTACATGACATGGGGTGGAATGACCTCGCCGCTGTGGTCACGGAATGAAAGTGGAGAATATTCGACTGCGCCTGTTGTGTATACCCTGAGAAAAACCAATGAGCCTCTCAACGAACCGGAGGATAATTTCCTGAGTATATTCAGGCTTCGTGAAATGGCGCGGGAATACGGAATCGATACTGATCTTCTTGTCAACATAGAGTATGAAATCGATGGGACGACACTTTATCACAATGATTGGTACCAGCTTTACCCTATGTACCTTGTTTCCGAAGCCGTGGATAAAATCGTAATCAGAACGTCAGTCGGCAATGTTAGCGATATCGACCTAAAACCAGTTGATGTAATATGCACATTTGAAAAGGCAGAGGGCGAATGGAACAGGAGCGTTGAGTTATTTTGACACCTTTTGGGTCTGAAAAAAGAACTGTGTAGATGCGAATAATCCCGAAAAACGTACCAAAGCCAGCCACTACGGCGAGGACAGGAACGGTCAGAGGGGGGTATACTCATTAGACCTTTCCGATGAATCCGACGGAACCCGCAGGCTGATGGCGCTTGCACCTGCAATAGAATCAGCTCTGCGAACAGGCGGAATATTGCTTGTGGACGAGCTGGAGCGTGAGCTTCACCCCATGCTTGTGAATTTCATCATATCCAAGTTCCAGAGCAAGAAGTCAACCCCAGACGGAGCGCAGCTAGTATTAACAACGCACGACACCGAGCTTATGAGCATGGAGCTTTTCCGCAAGGATCAGCTTTATTTCGCCGACAAGGATACCGCTGATGGTTCCTCTGAGCTGTACAGCATAAGCGAGTTCTCCACCCGCACGACCGATAATATCCGCAAGGGATATCTGGCAGGCAAGTATGGTGCAACTCCTGATATTGAGCTTGAGGAGGTGGAGTAATGCCTCGCCGTGTCAAAAGGGAAAAGCCGTACATCATCTTCTGCGATGGTGAGAGCGAGCAGGCTTACGCAGACTTCCTTAAGCGTGAGTTTCGTGATGTCGCCGTTATTCAGCGTCCGAAATCCACCGGAACATTCGACGAAGCAGGCCGCAGATTCCGCAACGACCATAAATACCTCAACAATGCTGAGGTTACGGACGAGATCTGGTTCTTCTTTGATGTGGAAACCGTTGACATTCCGAAGTGGAGCGGCAGGCTGAGGATAATCAGCAGGCTTAGAAAGCTGAGGAAGAAGCACGGAATACGCATACGATTACTTATGACGACCGGTGTATTGAATACTGGCTCATGCTACACTATGAGTATCTGGCACCGCCTATCCGCACAGTTGCGGACAAGGAGCGTATGCTGAGCAGGGTCGTAACAAAAGAGCCGACCTATAAAAAGGGCGATATGGACGCTATTTCAAGAATAGCGGAGAACTATCCCACAGCGGTTGTGAACGCCGGGAAAACCGTGAACAACCTATTGTCGCAGAGGCTCCCGGACTTGACAATACAGACAAGCGAAACGAATGGTTGTGTACACAGTGCCTGACATTCTCAACGGTTTATGAGGCAATCGAGTTCCTGGAGAGCCTGAAATTATAAAAGAAACAGCAGCACCAAAATCGTGCTGCTGTTATGCGTTTTAGAAAAAATCAATCGTGAAGCAGAAATTTTAGGGCAACACCGCACAATTAACGCCCCATTGCCATAAAAAGAGTGACATATTGTGAAATTCGTGTGAGTTACCCATCAGGCTCGCCAAGGCGCACTGAATCAAGCTGCCAGATGAGGTCTGGGGTCTGAAAAAACAACTGTGTAAACGCGAATAATCCCGAAAAACGTACCAAAGC
>OGIK01001155.1_pt1 | contig 26218 bp, 25 predicted proteins | sample 1571781 | NCBI WGS metagenome assembly OGIK01 (sample SAMEA2581956, study PRJEB24529) | metagenome | biome: Human gut stool | place: China | collected 2011
AAGTAGAAATCTACTACCGCTTCATCGGCAAAATCGACTGACCTTTCTTTTTTACCCAACAATATCTTTAATTAAGGGAGAACGGGATATGTTTGCCGGATGTATCTGTTTATATTACGTTATGCGATATGTTGGGAATCAGCATAAATGAGTTTTTTGCAGGAGAAGATATTAGGGAAGAAAATTATATACAAAAATCAGAAGACAATTTAATTCGAATTGCCAAGGATAGTAAATATAAGATAAAAAATCTAAAACGATCAATAATAGGACTAGCACTCATTGTATTGATTACATCATTTTCACTTGGGATGATTCTTGTTCAAAAATGTAGTTACCCAAAGAATTATATTACAGCGGTAGACAAAGAAGGGACAGAGATGAAAACCGCAGAGTTATTATCTGGAGTGGATGGTGCCTTTTTATTCGATTATCACACAAATGAGAAGTTTCAGTCATTGACCATATTTATATCAGAGTATCATTTTGGAAAATTGGCAGCAAAAAATAAAATTGCAGAGTTATCTTACGAAGAGGTTGAATCTCCGACGGAAGGTAAGATTGTACTTGTACCGGATTTTGAGGAATTTGAGGTGAAGCTTATAGTTGCAGACACGTCGACCAAATATTCTACGACGATTCCTATTCTGGAAAAAGTAGAAGGAAGAGAATATTACGGAAGATCCGCAACACAAATTGAAGGAAAAGTTTCGATTCAAAAAAATTCAGAGCAAGGGTTGGCAGCATTTATTTATGGAAAAGATGGTCTGAGCACAACGCCTATTCAAAATATTGAACAAGGAGAAATTGACCAACAAAATGATTACATATACTTTATATCGTTTCAATTCTCAGAATAGTATTGTATTAGTTTAGTCAATAAAACATAAATTGGTAATTTGAGCCGCCAAAGTACAGGCGGCTCTATTTTTGACTAAAAGGAAGAGTAAAACGATAGACGCAAAATGTTTGTGCTTCCCAATAGATGAGAGTATAATGGAATTATAAAGGGAACTGATAGACAGATTTGAATTTGGAGGGATAATGAATTGTCAATAGAATATAAGAGATTGACTGAAAATGAACTGGATATTTTTATTGAAATGAGAATAAATCAATTAAGAGAAGAAGGCGCAAAAGAAGATATTGATTTAAAACCTGCCTTAAAAGATTATTATAGTCGTCATATGACAGAAGGTACATTCGTATCTTGGATAGCTGTTGACGGCAACAAGATAATCGGAACAAGCGGTATGTCATTTGTTGAAAAGCCCCCATATTTCAGTTGCCCAAGCGGAAAAATTGGACTGTTATCAAGTATGTTTACTGAACCTGATTACAGACGGATGGGAATTGCAAAAGAGCTTCTGCACAGAGTTATAGAGGAAGCAAGAAAATATGGCTGTGGTTCAATACAGATTACTGCTTCTGATATGGGGGTAAAATTATATAAAGCGTATGGATTTGTTCATAATGGAAACTTTATGCAATACAAATTATAAAGTCAAATTCCAGTAATACTGAGAGATTATAAAAGAGCGGAAGCTTTGAATTTTTTTGTTTTTAATAATAGTATCATTGTGGTATAATAGAGACATTAAAATCGTAAGTTGTAAAGGAGCGTTATGCAATGGAAAAAAGAAAAATTGTTCGTGGGATTATATTGGCAGTATTGCTGGTTTGTGCGGTGTTTTTGATTTATTCCATAGTAACAGACCCATTAGGCGAACATGATATTATGCTTGCCATTGCTGTTACCGCTGGATTTATTGCATTAGAGCAGGACAAGCGAAAAGAAAGATAACTTCAAGGTTGCTGGAGGATTATAAGTGATTAGAAGAATGCAGAGAGCAGATATAGACAGAGTTGCAGATATTTGGCTTGATACTAATATAAGAGCGCATAATTTTATTTCCAAACAATACTGGCAGAACAATTTTAGTATAGTGAAAGAAATGCTTTCACAGTCAGAGATATACGTGTATGAGGAAAAAAATGAAATCCAAGGTTTTGTAGGATTGAGTGATAAGTATATTGAGGGAATATTTGTATCCAGTAAAGAGCAGTCTAAGGGGATAGGCAACCTTTTGATGTGTTATGTAAAAAACATCAAGAACCAATTAAGCCTGAGCGTATATCAAAAGAATATACGAGCAGTTAATTTTTATCAAAAAGAGGATTTCAACATTCAGAGTGAGAATGTTGATGAAAATACTGGTGAAAAAGAGTATATAATGACGTGGAAACGGAAATAAAAATTCAAGCTTGTCGAGCTAGAAGTTGTCAAACTGAAATGTAAATGGAGGGTTATGTAAATGAAAAAAATTGGAATAGTTTTACTCATACTTATTTCACTTACAGGTACATTGTTAGGATGCGGGAAACAAGATGTGAATAAGGACTTGGAGAGCATTGATGCATCGGAAATCAAACAAATCGAACATACAGGAACTACAGGTGGGAAAGACGGTAATTTTTCGTATTCTTTTTCAGATAAAGAGGTTGTTGAGTTTATAGATTTATTGAATCAAGTGAAACTTGGTGACATAGTAGATGAAAACAAAGCATTATCAAGTGGAGCTGTTTCTTATTACACAATCTATTTTGCAACAGATGAAACGCTGACAATTAGTCCAGGAAAATATTTTGAAGTTGAGGACACATATTATGAATTTGATAATTATGATGAATTGTGGGATGAATTTATAGTATTTAACAGCATAAAGTAAGTTTCGGAAAATTCAAGTTTGTTAAATTGGAAAATTTGAATTTGGAAGGTGCGATGATATGAAAATTAAAGAAATCAAGGAGAATAAAAAACAATTTCTTCCACTGTTGCTATTAGCAGATGAGCAGGAGGATATGATAGATAGGTATCTTAATAGAGGGACAATGTATGTTGTGGACGATGGTGGAGTTAAGTCCGAATGTGTCGTAACAGACGAGGGGGGAGGTGTTCTTGAAATCAAGAATATTGCAACTGAACCAGAATATCAGGGGAAAGGTTACGGTAAAGTACTAATCGACTTTGTCGCTGCGAAATACAAAGGGAGGTATTCTATATGATTAGAGAGGTAACAGATATGAATAAACATGAGTTATATCATAACCACAATTATGTTTATCTGCTGACTTCTAATATTATTAACCGCTGTGGTGATTCATTAGATACAATACTTTTTACATGGTTGGTATATTTACTTACAAATAGTGCAGGGTGGTCTGCGATTATTTTTGGTATTAATCAAGCTACTTCTGTAATTATTCAACCATTTATAGGTCCATTAGTCGAGAATATGAATAAAAAGAAAGTGTTAGTACTTTCAGATATAGCTCGAGTTCTGTTAGTTTTGTATATATTATATGTATATACACAAAACATGCTTTCACCATTAATATTGGTTTTTATGACAATATCCATTTCATTAATAGAAGCATTTCATATGCCAGCAGGGGTAGCAGTTATTCAGCATGTACTTCCTAATGAACATTATGATAAAGGTGTAAGTGTCAATGTGTCTTGTACCAAAATAGCAGTATTAGTTGGAACTGGCTTGTCAGGCATAGTGATTAGTTCATTTGGAATAGGTATTTCTTTAGCGATAGATGCTTTGATATTTTTAATATCAGCGTTGCTTATAGTAAAAATAGAATTTCCTGTTCAAGAAGAAAAGAAGACAAACCGAATAATTGGCAGAGAATATTTAATTTCGCTTAGAGATGGATTTAGTTATGTATTTGACCATAAGAAGCTATTAAAACTATGTTTTTTATGTATTCTAATTAATTCAGCAGTGGTTCCATTTGATGCACTGCTCGCCCCGATTGCAAGAGAAATGTTTAGTGGAGATGCCAAAATTGTTTCATTACTAAGTGTAAGCGTAACTATTGGTACTATTTTGGGATCATTGACTTTTGCAAAAATGAAAGAGGAGAAAAAAAATAATACACTTGTTACATTTTGTGGAATTGTTTTAGGTGTATACTATGTTTTTATTGCATTTGTTTCAAAATATATTGCAAATCCTATAACTCAAAAATTACTGTTGCTAATCGGTTCGATAATAATTGGTGCAGCATTGGGATTAATGATTACTTATGTACAAGTGAAATTTGTAAAAGAAGTTACTAAAGAATATATAGGACGTGTTTCTGCAATTCGATTTTCACTTACATACGCATGCGCGCCAGTGGTATCTTTTGTGATTAGTATTATATACAAAGTTACTGTTGTTGATACAAGTTCACTTTTTGTGGGATTTGGTATTGTAATAATAATTCTTTTTCTTTTGGCAAATAAGATTACGTTTTCTCCTTTGAAGAAAGGCGATAAAAGTTATTAGAAATTATTTATATGAAAAACTGGCTGCTTTTTGGCTATAAATTAAAGCTGATAGAGAAGAGTATAAACAGCAGAAGAGAAGCTTTTTGACTGAGGCTTCCGGTGCCAAAACGGTGCCAAGAAATCAGGCAAATAAAAATAAATAGTACAAATCAGTCGTTTTTCACTGTATTTTGGAGAGAAAACCATAAAAAATATGAGGTAAAATGATATTAAAGTATCGTGAGGGTGGACGTACAGTAGGTTCTGGACGTGTTGCTACAGTTATCGAGTAATCATAACTGATTATTTAAATATGCAATAAAATCAAGGCTTCCGAGAGTTTTCTCGGGAGCTTTTTTTACGTGTATGCATAAGAGAAAAGCAAATTGCAATGAATTTGACCTTAAAATGACCTTAAAATACAAATATAAGGTCAAATTTTGTATAAAATGAGGTTGTTAAATTTATCTACTTATAATGGAGGGAGTATTATTCAATAAAGTTCCAAAAAGTAAGCATATGTTATGGAACGTCTTATAAGTAAATATCAATGGATTTTAGGACTATTTAATAGTCCTTTTTTTATTGTTTCAAAAAGCACACATTTCAGGACTAAGGAAGGAGCTAATATCATGAAGAGATATGGTTATCACAGAACAAGTACAAGAGAACAGCATTTAGATAGCATGGAATTGAATGGGAGCTGAAAGGTACACATGAAGAGCATCTAGATGTTTACAATTTCAAAAAGAAAGAAGGTAAGAGGAAAGTGCAGGAACTGGAACAGGAAAAAGAAAATCTGACAGCAGAGAATGAAGGCCTGACTTCGCAGATTGCGGACGCAAGGGCAGATATTAAGCTACTGGAAGAAGAAAAATTCAGTTCCAGAAAGATACAGAGATAGCGGAAAAACGTGCGGAGAAAGCAGAAACGGAATTGAAAAAACTGGAGGACAGAAGAGAATTCATGCAACCAGTGATGGATAATGTCAGTAAGGAAATAAAAGAATATGGAATGATTAAAACATTTCTGCCGGAAGCTACAGCATTGGAACGTGCGGTAACTTACTGGGATAAGAAAATAAAACCATTATTCATTGAATTGAAAAACAAAATCGGTGCGATGGCTGCACAGGTGAAAGAACTCACAAGAGAAAGAGATAGCTGGAAAAGTAAGTTTCAGAAGAAAAAGCAGGAGCATGAGAATACAAAAAAGAAATTGGCAGAAATTCAAAAGGATTATCAGAAGCTATCCAGTGAGAAAGAAATACTGCAGGGGATCGCAGATAGATACAATCGACTTTTACGCATGCTGGGGAAAGATATGGTAGAAGGACTGGTGCAGGACGATATCCGGATGCAGGCGGAACTTGAGGCGAAAAAGCAGAAAGAGAAAATGTCGAAAAAAATAAGTGATCGCATACCGTGGGCGAAAGAACGAAATGAAGGACACGATACACAAATTAAGAAGGATAAAGCAAAGTACAGAGGAATCGAGTTGTAAGAATATGAAGAAACAAATTTATGATAAAAAGAACGGATTGAGCTACACATTGCATGGAGATTATTATCTGCTAGACCTAGAAATCAATGAGGAAGAACCTACATATGGTAAATATGGAATAATGCGAAAACAGTTTTTGAAGGGGCACAGGAGTTTCAGGTATCAGTATTTAGTATTGACCGAGAAACTGACGGAGCATCTGAATCAGATTGATAAAGGGGCAGAGAAAAAGTTGAGATGCTGGTGGAGCAGATGGCTGGACAACGGGGGTGACAGAAGAACTGAAGATGTAGGATTAGATGGAATAGGTGCGGAGGATGAATAGTATTAAGAATGTTGCGGAAGAGATAGTGTTAAAAAATTTATCAAAATAGTAGAAAATATTGAAAATAAAATACGTGTGATCTTGTCAAAATAGCTGATATGAGCCATAATATAGGTATAAATATAGGAAAAGTACAAAGGAGATAAATGCTATGAGTCAAGATTTTTTCGAATACCATATAGAAACAATGAGGGAGAAATATCCTACTTTGGGGAAGTATCAAAATTATCATATATTTACATTGTTATGTATAAAATACTTTTTTTATAGTGAATCCGGTATTTCTTTCGACCAAGATGTAATCGAGGAATTTTTGACTGATGGTGCTAATGATGGAGGTATAGATGCAATTTTTAATGATCCTACGAGTGAAGGGAATGATCTGATAATTGTTCAAAGTAAATTTTATGAAAATACAGCATTAGGAACAGATAACGTTGCGGGGGAATTATATAAGATTAATGAAACGTTGAAAAAACTTCAAAGTAATAAAATATCCGAATTTAATGATAAATTAGTTACAGCTTATAGAAATGCAACTAGCCAAATGGAAGATAATGCGAATATTCGAATTGTATTTTTTACATCGTACCAACCGAAAAATAAAAGGGAACGTAATAAATTAGATAAATACATGAGAGATTATTTTGGCAACTACGATTTGGAAATGAACTTTCGATCAGACATAGAAGCACAGATTGAATTGTGTGATAACGGAAAGTTATGTGTAGATTATGATAAAATTGCGATTGATGATAAAAATAATTATTTGAAATATGAAGATTCAATAATTGTTAATATCTCTGCTTTATCATTGCAAGAGCTTCAAAATAGAAGAAGAAATGGTTTACTTGGAATGAACTTACGATATTATGTAAGACAAAAGGCAGTTGATACAGGAATTGAAAAAACTATACATAACGAACCAGAAAATTTCTGGTATAAAAATAATGGAATTTTAATTATCTGTGATGATTATGAAATTGATGGAAAAGAAATAAAATTATGGGATTTTTCAATTGTAAATGGTGGTCAGACAACAAATCGAATTGGAAAGTTAGATATTGAAAAAGACTTTTATCTCCAATGCAAAGTGGTTAAATCAAAAGGAAATACTACTCAGATGAAGGACAAATTTGCATTGGAGATAGCTGAGGCAACTAATTCACAGAAACCTGTAAAAAAAGCAGATTTAAAAGCTAATACTCCGGAACAAATTAGATTAAAAGAACGACTCAATAGGTGCCAAGTGTACTACATTACTAAAAAAGGCGATAAAACACCAAAACAATATTCAGAACCTTATCAAACAGCAACACTTGAACAAGTTGGAAAGTTGGGCTTAGCAGCAGTTTTACAGATGCCTGGATCAGCTCGTAGTAATTCTCAGAGAATGTATAATGATGAGTATTACTATTCTATTTTTGGACCAGATGCAAAAGCGGGTGTAATCTCAGATTTATTGAAAATGTCGTATTATTATGACAAATTTGTTAAGGTCTACATTAAAGACAAAGGGTATGATGAAAAAACAGTGTTGCCGATGATGAAAAATGGTAGAACTTTTCAGTATGCTTGTGTAACGTTTTTATGTAAAATCAATTATGGTGTATTTACTTATGATACGATTGCAGGAATGTTAAATAATGTAGATGATTTAAAAATTGCAATCAGAAATATGGGAAATATTGAAAATCTTATATCTGTGAAATTGCAAAACGAAGAAGAAATTTTTATGGAGATATTTTCTGTTATAGGAGATGAGGTTTTAGGGTATTGTTTTGATAGTGCGTTATATAAGTCCGAAGAAGAACAAAGAACTCTTGCACCATCAGATTACTTGAAAAGTGATATAAATTATTATAAGGATGTAATCAAGAGATTATGGAATCGATATAAACAAAACAATACATTGCGAGAAAATATTAAATTGATTTGTGGAAAATAATGATTAAAAAAGCCTTTAAATTTTTTTGAAGGCTTTTTAATTTTATAGAATTTAATGCTTGTGGCTATAGTATAAATATAAGTGATGTCGGTAAAAAATTCAAGTATTGATAGTGAAGATTAAGAGAAAAATAAATTGACAAGAAATAAACCAAAAAAAGAAATAAAATAGATAATACAGACAAGAAAACAATAAAACAAAACAAGAAAACAAGAATGCGAATGATAAACTTGACAATTTTTAGCAAATGAGATACCATATATATAAAGGAGATGAGAAAAATGACTAAAAGTGCAATGATAAAAGAATTGATAATGCAATTATTGTCTGATGAAAGTCCGCATACAGTTTCACAGATGAAAAATTATTTGATTCAAAAAGATTTTAATGACTACTCTGAAGGTCAGTTTTCGGGTTCTATTGATAATTTGCTGAAAAATAAAAAGATAGAAAAGGTAGATAGAGGGGTATACAAAATTGCAAATGTGGAAAAGAGTTTTACCCAAGAAAGGAATGGAGCATTCATGAAAAAATGTTTTGTTGTTTCTCCTATAGGTGATGCAGGTACAGATATTAGAAAAAATGCTGATCAGTTATATCAGCATATAATAAAACCAGTATGTGAAAAATGCGGGTTTATAGCACAACGAGTAGATGAGTTTAACACATCAGAATCTATTACACAAGAGATACTAGATGCATTAAATGATTATGAATTAGTTATTGCAGATTTGACGGGGCATAATCCGAATGTATTTTTTGAAATTGGCTATCGGACAAAAAGCCAAAAACCTATAATTCATTTAAAACGCAAAGATGAAATTATCCCATTTGATGTGTCGGCGATTCGTACATTTGAATATGACTTGACGGATCTGGATATGGTAACCGCAACAAAAGACAGATTGGAGCAAGTAATAAAAAATTTTAAATATGATGAAATTAAAGAATCTAAAAAAAGTAGTAATAATTTCGAAAATAATATGATTGTTGCTTCTTTAAATGATATTCAATATAAAATTGATGTTTTGACGGAAGAAATAAAGAAGAAAGAGAATGAAACTATAAAAACAGTAATTGAAACTTTTAATGCACAGAAGTCAGAACCAGAGTCTCTTGAAACGGAAATGATGAAGATATTAATGCCAGAACTTATAAGAAATCCTAATGCTGCTGATGCATTGTTAAAGCTAAGTGATAAATTTAAGTAGGGAGAATATCAGTGATAAAAAGATATACATTATTTTTAGATGAAAGTGAAACACATAAGCATAATGGAATAACACATAAGGATAGTGATTATTATTTCTGTATGGCTGGAGTTGTTGTTGCAGAAGATGAATATGGTCAATTGAAAAGAAGTGTTAATCAGTTGAAACGTAATATATGGCCGGAATTAAGTAATCCTGAAGAGGTGATTTTACATCAAATACGAGTGTTGGAAGCTGAAAAAGGACGATTGGATATCGGTAAGTATCCGGAGTATGCGAAATTTAATCGACGTGCAGAACGTAAAAAATTATATGGTGAACTTAAAAAGGTTTTTGCGGATAATAAGTTAACGATAGTAGGGAGTAGTATTAATGAGGATAATTTAAAGCAGTACTATTGGGTTACAGGGAAAAATAAGCAAGACGAATATTTAGTAGCAATGCAGTTACTATTAGAAAATTATTGTCACTTTTTGTGCACAAATAATGCAATGGGAAATATTGTGTATGAGCATAGAGAATTAATAGGAAATGAAAAACTTAGAGATAAGTATTATCACATGAAACTTATGGGGTCAATGTATATGACTAAGGAAGCAGCGGAGAAACGGCTTTTAGGAATTGATTTTATTGACAAGGCAGAAAATGAAGCTGGACTTCAAATAGCTGATTTTATACCAAATTCATTTGCTAGAGATCATGCCGGTATTAAACAGCCTAATCCCAATATTTTTGGAACACTCCGTTACAATTTATATGATGGAAATATGGGGAACAAAGAGCGGTTTGGAATAAAATATATGCCATAAAAAGAAAATTGTATATTGACAAGGAGAGCTGCATATAATAAAATACATATAGGGATTGGGAGATGCCAACTACGTTTTGTGCTTGCACAAGAGACAATCGTTGGATTAGCCAAAAGCTAAGTATGGAGAAAAGTACAATCGGCAACGAACCCTATATCAAAAAGGCTACCGTGTTAGGTAGCTTTTTTGTGTTAAACTAAATAAAATATTTTTATAATATTTGGTTTGATTAGAGATTTATGATGATTAAAATGTATATTAATAAAAGGGTGTAGGTAAAATCGTTTGGTTTAGAATAGTGGATTGTTTGTAAACATTGACACTTGGTTGTATTTAGTGAAGAATGTGAAAAAATTCAAGTAAAAGAAAAAATGTGATAACACTACGATAACAAAATCTCCAAAAACCACACGAACACAACGGAAAATTCGGATTTTTCCCCACAAATCACACGAAAAATCACTATTTGCACACCGCAATACACCAGTCTGATATCGTGAGGGTGGACGTACAGTAGAATCTGGACGTGTTGCTACAGTTATTGAGTAATACATTGTACACTTAATGAGTGCGTAAGCGCGAATTTAGTGAGAAAGTTGTTTTGTGAGCGTTGCGAGCAGAACTACCTTCTAATAACAAATATAGTAATATCAAGGCTTCCCGAGAAATCTCAGGAAGCCTTTTTTGATGATTTTTAACTTACTGAACTAAGGTATAAGAATTAATGGTTCTAAAATGGCCCAATTTTGAATTATAAAGACGCAAAGAAGCAAGCTAAATAATCAAGTTAAATAATCAAGTCAAATAGCGTAATCAAACATTTTTGGAACATTTTAATCAATCAAATATGAAGTGACATTTCATAATATTAATGCTATACTAATCTAAAAATGTAAATTACAATTTAATCTAATGGTAAATTTAAAAACGTAACTATTCAGAACCGCAGAGAACAAAAAGCGGGTGAGACCTATAGTTACTATCAAATTTAAACTTGGATAAACTCAGGAGGCACACAATGGTTAAACACATTATTTTATGGACACTCAAGGATGAGTACACAGAGGCACAGAAGAAGGAAATACGTGCCGGCATAAAGGAAGGCTTAGAGGGACTTAAAGGGCAGATTCCGGGAATGATCGACATTTCAGTGCGCACAGATTATCTTCCGACATCTACCGTAGATGTGATGCTTGATACTACATTTGAAGATGTTGATGCACTTGCAGCATACGCAAAGAATCCTAAGCATGTTGCAGTGGCAGATACCAAGGTGAGACCATTTACTGCAAATAGGGCATGTATGGATTTCGAGGTGTAATAAGCGGGAAATTAGTGTATTTGACTATAAATCGTTTCTAAAATTAGGTGATATGTCAAAAATGACGAATATTGTCAAATTATCATTGAAATAGTACTATGGTAATGATATAATAATCTTACTGTATAGAACGAAACCTAAATGAGAAAGGGAGAATTACATATGGGTGAGGAAGCTAAAAGCAAAATAATGGAAATGCCACTTCAGCAGAGATTGAAATATGGCTATAAGAAAGTATTGGATATGCTGCTTGTATCGGGAGGCATATCAATTGTTGCAATTTTATTGGTTTATTTTGGTGCAAATGCTAATATCTTTGGTGCCAATTCGGGAGCAGCTGTTACGTTTTTCCTGATTGTTGGACTGGCTAATGTAATAATAGTTGGAATTGTAGCCACAATGATTGCAAAAAAAATCAGTGATCAGGTTATTGATTCTGTGCTTGAGCCATTACAGCAGATTGAAGTAGTAGCGGGAGAGCTTGTTAATGGAAATCTTCACAGCAATCTGGAGTATCATTCAGATGATGAGGTTGGCAAACTTGCACATGACCTTAGAAAGTCTATCAGGACACTTGGCACATATATTGATGATATCGACCAGACTATGAGACAGTTTGCTGATGGTAATTTCAGCTTTAAACCACAGGTGGAGTGGAAAGGCGATTTTGTAGGAATTAAAGAATCAATTGTTGCTTTCGAGGAGAGCATGTCAGATACAGTAAGTGGTATACAGAGAGCAGCAAATGAGGTTTCAAATGGTGCTGAGCAGGTAGCTGCCAGCTCAAGTGATCTGGCGCAGGGCGCAACAGACCAGGCCGCTGTTGTAGAGGAGCTTACAGCCACACTTGCTTCTGTAGCGGATCAGGTAGCTGAGAATGCCGAGCATGCAAAGGAAATAAGCCAGAAGGTTGACGGACTCGGAACTGAGATTATGGATAGTAACGGACAGATGCATGAGATGGTTACATCCATGAATGAAATCAATGAGGCATCTCAGGAGATTGGTAAAATTATCGCTACAATCAATGAGATTGCATCACAGACAAATCTTCTTGCACTCAATGCTTCAATTGAGGCAGCAAGAGCAGGAGAGGCAGGAAAAGGCTTTGCAGTTGTAGCAGACCAGGTTACTGTGCTTGCTGAGCAGAGTGCAAATGCTGCTAAGGAGTCGGCTGCTCTTATCGAGTCTTCGGTCAAGGCTGTTGAAAAAGGAATGGTTATTGCAGGCAAGACAGCATCACAGCTTGAGGAGGTTGCAGGCAATTCCAAGACTATCACAGATGAGGTTAATGGAATCGCAGAGACACTTGAGACACAGACAGATGCTATCAAGCAGATTAATAATGGCGTAGAGCAGATTAACGATGTAGTTCAGACCAACTCAGCTTCTTCACAGGAGTGTGCAGCTGCAAGTCAGGAGATGAGCAGTGAGGCAGAGAGCTTAAATGAGCTTATACGTCATCTGAGAGTTGCTGAGCAGTAATCATAAATGATGGGCAAAATACCTTTTGACCCTTATATCATTATATTGAATAGAATTATTGGTGGTCACAATCAGGAGTGATTTGACGGTAACCGGATGTTACTGTTAAGACTGAGGTGTGAAGCAGCAATATTATATCCCCACGTTTATTTCCATGTATATGGCGAAAAACGTGGGGATATGTTATTATATGAGTATGACATTGAAAGATAGAATACCAAAAGAATTTTATAGCTTATTCCGCACGAAAAATATGGATGCATACATGCAGATAGTTGTTGCGTTATATGAGGAGAATAACGAGGTCTATGCATCACTGGGACTGACACGTGAGGAGTGTCAGATAATCATAGCGGATACCATATCAAAAACAGGCATTGTATGGCAGACTGATTATAATGAAGATGAGAGTGACAAAGATAGTGGCAGCATGGATAATCATGATGATTATAATCCTGATTCCGAAATTGATGTTATATATGACCAGGCCAGTTTCGCATACACCCTGACACCATCCGCTATATTGGGCAGGCTTATAAACTGGGGCTGGATCAGGAGTGATTTTGATGAAAAGCTCAACACATATGTGATTGCATTTCCTCAGTACAGCCAGATGTACGCTGAGCTGTTTAAAAAGCTGCTTGTGGATGATGACAGCAGGGAGCGCGAGAGCATTTTGGCTGTTTACAGTGCGCTTTTTACATATTTTTCAGATCCGGAAAAAAATAATGATATTCTGAAAAATGCGTTGTATACGTCAAAAAATCTTGGTCAGCTTTTATCAAATATGCAGGATGGCATGAGGGCATATTTTGATGAGCTGTCACGTATGAAGGATTTTATCGGTATACAGAAGGTGCTGATTAAGGAAATCAACAACAGTGATAGCAGACGTTATGCCATCCTTACAACCACGGATAGCTTTTATCGTTACAAGGAGGCTGTAAAGGAGCTTATAAGCAAAATTCTTAATCAGAACGATGACAGAAGGGCTGAGCTTGAGGGAATTCTTTCGCAGACTACACCCGGTACGTTTGAGAGAAAACGCTATGAGTACAGCGTGGAGTATTGTGATAAGGCAAATGAGCTTGTTTATAAAGTGGAGCATGAGTTTGACCTGATTGAGAGAAAGTACAACAAGCTTATTGAGCAGAAGACGATCTTTGCAAAGAGGGCGCTTGCAAGGATACACTATATCCTGCAGGAAGGCGCAGATGAAGAGGACAATATAGTAAAGCTCATTAACCTGATAGATAAGAGTGATAAAACAGATGAGATACTTGGGGATCTTCGAAACAGAATGAAGTTCACCAGACAGTTTTACAATGTAACGGACGACAGTTTTCCGGGAAGAAGAGAGAGAGGAAGAAGTGAGTTTGTTCCGTTTGTTATTGACGATGCTTCGGCAGGCGAAGATGATATGGCAGATTTTGTGCCAAAGCCATTATATACTAAAAAGGAGCTTCAAAGCTTCAGAGATAAAAATATGCGTGATGGCATGTTTGTGACAGATGAACAAACTGTAGAATCCATGGAGGATCTGGAAAAGCTTCTGTTTTTATGGCAGGAGGAGACCAATGAGCGCATGGGTGAGGATACGGTGAGTCTGGATGGAGAGATAACAAAGAATGATGGTGTAAGCTACTCAAGGCTTGTAATATCAAAATCGGACTCTAAACGAGAGGTATAGAAAAGAGAGCAATGTATGTTTGAATATATGGAGAATGTTTCGCCAAATGAGGCAGAAAATATTAGAAAAACTATTCAGGATCTGTTGAGGCAGACCTGTATTTTGCAAATGAAGTGTGACCCCGTTACATTGATTCAAAGAGATAATCCAAGGTATCAGGTGTGTCTTAGAAACAGAGAGTTTATCTCTGATTATCTGGCTGTACTTGACTGTGAGCTGGTTCATGACCAGCAGGAGCATCTTTTCAGAATAACGGGTGATGGTGTCATGCTCGAGAAGATGACTCTTCTTACTGCAAGGATTGTCATTATAATGAAGATGATATACAGGGATAAAATCATGGGCGAGGGGCTTAATGCGACAACAACGAATCTGGCGGAGATTCGTGAGTATGGCAGAAATACCAATTTGATTACCAGAAAGCTCACTAATCAGGAATGGTCAGACGCTCTTTTGCTTATGAAAACACATCAGATGATTGAACTGCCGGGGGCTATTGCAAACCTGGAGGACAACACACCAATCTATATTTATGGCACAGTAAATATATTCTGCTCAGCCATGGATATAAATGAGCTTGTGCGCATGTACAGTGATGAGGTGGAGCTGATTAAGTATGATAACGAGTCGGCTGCAACACTTGAAGCTGCCGGATTGAATACAGAAGGCAGTTCTGTAAACCATACCCATGAATTTGCCAAGAACAGTGAAATGGAGGAGTTACCAATTGAGTCAGTCTAAGAAGATTTTTACCAGAATGTGTCTAAACAACTGGGGCGGAATAAATCACAAGGTTTTGCAATTTAATGAGTATGTCAATTTGTTCAGTGGTAAGAGTGGCTCGGGAAAATCAACCGTCATGGATGCGATTCAGGTAATCCTCTACGGCAGCTTCAGCCCCACATTCTTGAACAAGGCTGCAGATGATGCAAAAAACAGGAGAAGTGTTCTGAGCTATTTGAGGGGTGAGCAGAAGGATGGCTCCGCAAATCGTGGCGACTGTGATTTTTGTTCGGTCATAGCGCTTGAGATAGAGGATACAGGCAGTCATACATTTACATGTATAGGAATAGCATTTGAGGTACGAAAAAACGATTCTGAGATTAAGAGATTTGTGTACTTCAGTCATTCGGGCAGGATGCCGGAGCCTTCATATGTGACAGCGGACGGCTTTTGCTATTCAAATAATGATATTAAAAAGCTTGTAAATACTCGCTCACAGTCAGCTGACAGACGCGCCAGAGGGGATGTAAACCGTATTTATGCATCAAAGGAGGCATATCTTGGCACATTATATGATGTTATTTTAGGATATATTGACCCGAATCGTTTTATCACAATGGAAAAAAGTGCTATTGCACTCAGGATGACAAATGGAACAGGCCAGTTTATACGTGATTATATGTTTCCAAAGAGTGACTCGGGCACGATAGAGACTATCAGTGAGCAGCTTGATGCATACAGACAAATCAGGGAAAAAATAGAGGATATGCGCAAGCGTATTGAGCTTCTCAAGGAAATAAAGGAGTCAGGGCAGGAACTGCTAAATATCCAAAGCGATATTGTCATGGCAGAGACAATGATCAGGTGCATAGATATCGAGGATATGCGTGCAAAGATTCAGGCAGCTGAGGATGATAAAAAGCGTATCGAAGAAGAACAGGACAGGCTTTCAGAAAAGGCAGAGGATATAGCCGGGCAGCAGGCAGATGTGCAGCAGGAGTATATCCAGGTATGTGCGGATTTGAAATCGAGCGACTTAGGAAGCAAAAAGGATCAGCTTAGGGAGCTTGAGAAGAGAAGTCTCATGCTTACCGACAACAGCCGTCAGTGGATTAAAATCACAAACGGACTAAAGGCCTGGGATGAGGATGAGGTCATCACAGATTATGTGAGCAATGCAGTTTTAAACCTCATTGAAGAGATTGTGGATGGCGATGTCACAGAGGCAAAATGTCAGGAGCTTCATCTAAAGCTTGAGTCTATAAAGAAGGATATCGAGGATGAGCTCGAGGACAATACTTCGCAGAAAAATGAGATAACAAAAGAGCTTAAAGAGAAAAAACGTCTGGTCGATGATATGAAGAACAACCGCAAGTCGTACAGTGAGAGCCTGCGTTCGGCAAGAGCTGCGCTGCAGAGAGACTTAAGTGATAGATTTGGCGAGCCTGTGAAGGTACAGGTATTTGCGGATATGTTTGACGTACAGGACGAGGAATGGAAGAATGCCATAGAAGGACGTATGGGCAGGCTCAAGTTCTCACTTATCACAGAGCCGCGTTATGCGCATACTGCTGCTGTTATTTTCAGGGACATGAAGCAGTTTGAGGATGTTGACCTCATTAATTCCAGGGCTATCATGGACAGTGAACCAAAGGCCATGGATGGTTCGCTTTATGAGGCAGTGGATACAAAGGAAAAGTATGTAGATGTCTGCCTGAAAAGATATCTGGGACATATTATAAAGTGCCGGAGTGTTGACGAGCTTGAGCAGGTACGAGATGGAGTTACACCGGACTGCTACTCATACAGCAACTTTATTTTCAGACATCTGAAGAAGCGCGATTATACTACAAATGCCTGCATCGGAGGCAGGGTATCCAAGGCAAGACTTGCCGAGTATGAGGCAGATGTGGAGAGGCTTGAGAAGGACCAGATACAGCTTATGGGTATTATTTCAAGTCTCAAGGCACAGAGAGATTTTGAGTGCTTAAAGGGGGAGCCGGAGTATTTTGTGGGCCTTTCTGAGGCGTCAGATGAGCTTAAAGCAGTTAATTCGCAGAAAAATGAGCTCGAAGAGATTATTAGGACGATGGAGAATGGGCAGTACAAGGAGCTAAAGGAGAAAAAGAGGCTTCTTGAGAAAAACATCGATGCACTTAAGAGTGCTTTTTCACTGAATCAGCAGCAGATAAATGAAAAGATAAGCCAGCATGAGAAAATCATAGGTGCAAACGAACAGCGAAGAGCACAGCTGGAAGATATGTTACAGGGCTATGTTGCCGGAGAGGAGCTTGAGAAGCAGGTTCAGGATATGTTGCAGCATAGCTCAGGAGCATCGGTTAAGAGAAAACAGCGTGAGAAGCTTATTGAGCTGCAAGGCGCAGACGGAAATGGTGGCAGGCAGCAGTCGTGTGTGGAGACGTTGCAGACTGCCCGCTACAGGTATATAAAGGAGTTTCCGTCAGGTCAGTTCAGCGGAGCCGAGAAGTCAAATAAGGCATATGAGGAGCTGCTGGAGAAGTACGAGAAGGATTATGAGCCGGAATATGAGAGTGAGTTTGAGGAGCAGTGCAAGGTGATTTACAAAAGTCTCAGAGAGAATGTCATCGGTACAATCCACGGTGATATCAAGGCTGCAAAGCGCCATGCCTATGAGATAAACAGGCTTCTTAGGGAGACTAATTTCTCAGACAGTACCTATCAGATTAAGATAGAGCCGGCAAAGAACGAAAACGGTCAGTTCTATGATATGCTTATGGCGGAAGAACTGGACAGTAAAAATCCGGATAATGGCGGAATAGCTGGACAGATAAGCTTTGGTGAGGATGATTTTTATAAGAAATATGAGCAGAAAATTAAACTTTTGACAGACAAGTTCATGCCGCCAAGGGATGAGGATGAGCATCTGCGAATGCAGAAGCGCAAGGAAATGGAGCAGTATGCGGATTACCGCAATTATCTGTCATTCAGCATGTATGAGCAGGTTACGGATGAAAACGGCCGTGTCATCAGGGAGAACTTTGTAGATGACATGGCAGGCCGTGATTCGGGCGGAGAGGGACAGAACCCTAAGTATGTTGCGCTTCTTGCGGGCTTTGCGATGCTTTATATGCAGCAGAGCAATCGTGATTCAAAGATTAAGCTGGTGCTTTTGGATGAGGCATTTTCCAAGATGGATCAGGAGCGAAGTGCGGTGTGTCTCAAGTATGCAAGAAAGATGGATTTGCAGCTGATTGTCTGTGTGCCGGATGAGCGTCTGCAGTCGCTTATTCGAAATGTGGACTGTGTCTATGGCTTCAGGCGGCACAATAATCAGATTTCGATGATGCATATAGATAAGGGTGATTACTTGAAATTGATGGAGGGATAGATATGGCATATTATATAGCAGAAGGCGCTGTTGTTAAGGGACAGGTGACAATGGCTGACGGAGCAAGCGTATGGTATAATGCAACTGTAAGAGGCGATTCAGAACCGATAGAAATAGGCAGAAATTCGAATATACAGGACAATGCGGTGGTGCATGTGGACTTAAGCCACAGTGTCAGAATAGGTGACAATGTGACAATAGGGCACAGCGCAATTGTTCATGGGTGTACTATAGGTGATAATACACTCATCGGCATGGGTGCCATCGTGTTAAATGGAGCAAGGATTGGTAAAAACTGCATAATAGGTGCGGGCGCTCTTGTCACCCAGGGCACCGATATTCCTGACGGAAGCCTCGCATTTGGTTCTCCGGCAAAGGTGGTCAGGGCACTGACCGCTGATGAGATAGAGGAGAATCATCGCAATGCCATGCATTATGTGGAGATTGCGAGGGAGTCGCTGATTTAATATTGGATGGATTATTTACATAAACTTTGCAAATGGGTGGTAGCGGTTTTTACATATTCAAAATAAAATCGTAGTCTGAGGCATACAAAACAGGAAAGGTATAATTTATGAAATCAAAAGAAGACAATACACAAAAGAAAGCCAAAAAGCTCTCATCAAAGGAGCTCTCATGGGTATTATATGATGTTGGAAATTCCGCATACACACTGCTTGCGTGTGCGCTCATACCGATATGGTACAAAAGCCTTGCCGTTGGAGATGGGGCAGGGCAGATTTCATCTGACAGGGCAACCGCGTATTATGCGGTGGCAATAGCTGTGATGACAGTTGTATCAGCACTTATCGGGCCTGTCTGTGGTGCGATAGCAGACCATATGCGCATTAAAAAGGCTATTTTTTCAACGACCGTAGTTGTTGGAGTGTCGGCATGCATACTTAACGGTTTTACACCTACATGGGTGATGTTTCTTGTTATCTATGTGCTTACAAAGATATTTTACAATGCATCGCTGGTGTTTTATGACTCGATGCTTGTCGATGTGACGACAAAGGATAGAATGGACGAGGTGTCTTCCTACGGCTATGCCTGGGGATATCTGGGCTCGTGTGTGCCGTTTCTCGTTTCACTTGCAGCGTACATCTGTGGACCGGATATGCTTGGATACATATCAAACCGCCTGTCGATGATAATAGGCTTTGCGGTTACGGGAATTTGGTGGTTTGTTGTTACAATTCCATTGTTTAAGAGCTATAAACAGGTGAATTATGTATCGGATGCAGCAGACAAAGATATTCATAAGAATTTTGAAAATGATGTATTTATAAGAGACAATATCAAGGAGAAAAACAAAACAAACAAAAATCCTGGAGTACTAAGACTTATAGCTGACGCATTTGCACAGATTTTTGGAACAATCAAAAAAATAGCTACAAAAGATAAAAAAGTAGGACTGTTTTTGGTTGCTTTTTTCCTTTACATAGATGGTGTAGGTACTATAATAGATAATTGTATAAACATAGGAACTGATTTAAAGCTCGATTCAGTGGGACAGGTAGTGTTTTTACTTTTTACACAGATAGTGGCATGCATCGGTTCACTTGTTTTTGGAAGACTGTCACAGACATACAAAACTACAACGCTTTTGTATGTATGCATTGCGGGATATTTTGCAGTTTGTCTATATGCACTTACACTGCATGATCTGATTGGCTTTGGAATCATGGCATTTGGTGTGGGATGCTTCCAGGGCTCATTGCAGGCGCTGTCACGCTCATATTTTTCAAAGATTATTCCTCCTGAGAACTCGGGAGAGTACTTCGGAATCTATGATATTTTTGCAAAGGGAGCTTCATTTTTAGGCTCGCTTGTCATCGCGTCAGTAAAGCTTGCAGGCGGCACGATAAATGTGGCGGTTGCAACTATGGCAATATTCTTTGCAGTGGGATTTGTATTTTTAAGGCTTGCAGACAGATATGATGCACCGAGGCATGAAAATAACTAAAATAAAAAGTAACGAAAGAAGGCTTAAAGCATGATAAACACAGAGGGAACAAAGGTCTGGGCACACAGAGGAGCATCCGGATATGCACCGGAAAACACACTTGAGGCATTCAAGAAGGCAGAAAAGATGAAGGCTGACGGCGTGGAGCTTGATGTGCAGCTCACAAAGGATGGAGAGCTTGTGGTCATACACGATGAGACCGTGGACAGAGTGAGTGGAGAGAAAGGCTTTGTAAAGGACTATACACTCAAGGAGCTAAAGCGCCTCAATGTGTCAAAGCACATGCCGTCCTATGACAAGAAGACTCGCATTCCAACACTCGATGAGGTGTTTGACCTGCTCAAAAACACAGAGATGACCATAAATATCGAGCTCAAAAACGGTATCGTACAGTACAAAAATCTGGAGAAAAAGGTACTGGCGCTCGTGGAAGAGTATGATATGCTTGACCGAATCTGGTGCTCATCATTCAATCACGAGTCGATTGTGCGCATGAAAAAGCTTTGCCCTGATATGAGGTGCGGTCTGCTTTTTTCTGATATTATAGTAAATCCGGCAGAGTATGCAAGCGAGCTTCATGTGGATGCGCTTCATCCGGCAACCTACCATATGCAGGATGAAAACTACATTGACAAGGCGCACGGAAGAGGGCTTAGAGCTCATGTATGGACTGTAAACGAAAAGCATGAGATGAAGGCACTTGTCAAGGCAGAAGCAGATGCAATTATCACAAATTATCCGGATATTGCTGTTGAAATAGTTAAAAATGCCTAAAAGATATATAAAATGCACACAAAATTAATTTATGTAAAGCTGAGTAAAGAAATGTAAAGTTTTTACCATGATTTTACATAACTGCGTTTTGGACTTTACATTAGCTTGATACTATTAACTTGTTGAATAGTTATTGATTAATTTTAATAATTTATCATGCTAATGGAGAGATTAATTATGTTGAAAAAGAAATTACTAAAGAAAACGGTCGTCATAGAAATGATGGCAACGATGATAACAGGCTGTTCACAAGAGGTACAAACTACCCATGTGGACGGCCTTAATTCATATAAAAATGCGTAACAGAGGTGGTAATGCAGCTTGCTTTAAAAGAGACACTCAGATGTGCTGATATTGTTGAAGAAATGTTTGTAAATTTGCATGAATGTATTGACAAAAAAGACAAAAATATCGAAAATGAACTTAAGAGTGCACGGACATTGCAGAAGCATTATGTGCTGTGCGGTATAGCGAGAATTGGAATATTATCAGATGATATCAACGGAGAGGTAAATATTGCATAGAGAAAGAGTTTTGAAGGCACTTGCACAGCTGCTTGTCGGGGTGGAAAATAAGCTTCATCTGGCAGACAGAAGGAGACGCCGTGAGGATAAACTGATAGAGCGGGCAAGGCTGCTTGAAATGCAGCGGGCACAAAATAAAACGAACTTAAAAGACGCAGACGCGAATGGAAAAATATCATATAGAATAGGAGCATATATGCAGATGAAAAAACTGGAAGAAGTTTACACAAACAGGGAGCTGTCATGGTTACAGTTCAATGAGCGAGTATTAAATGAGGCGGGCAATCCAAGAGTACCGCTTGCAGAGAGACTGACCTTTGCATCAATCTACCAGACAAATCTGGATGAGTTTTTCATGGTCAGAGTCGGATCACTCATGATGCAGATGAATTCAAAGGAAAAGATTTTTGAGAACAAGACAAAGATGTCGAGTGAGGAACAGGTATCGGCAATCCTTGACAGAGTATGCGAGCTTGAGAAGAAAAAAGCAAGGATTTACGAGCAGCTCATGGGTGAGCTTGAGCCAAAGGGCGTGCGCATAATCAATTTCAACAAGCTGTCAAAGGATGAGGGGGATTTACTGGAGGCATATTTTGATGCACACATTGCACCTTTCCTCTCGCCAATGATTATAGGAAAGCAGCAGCCGTTCCCATTCCTTGCCAATAAACAGCTCTATGCGGTAGTGCTTTTAACCACGCAGAAGGGAAAGAAAAAGACAGGCATCGTGCCATGCTCAAACAGCGTATTCAAGCGTCTGATTGAGATACCTACAAGACCAGGCACATTTATGCTGTCAGAGGAACTTATTTTACACTTTGTATCAAAGCTCTATCCAAAGTATGTAATCCGTGAGAAATCAATCATGCGTGTGACACGTAATGCGGATATCGATGCGCAGAGCATGTATGATGAGGATATGGATTACCGTAATATGATGGAGGAGCTCATCAAGAAGAGAGTGCGTCTTGATCCTGTAAGAGTTGAGCTTTCAAGAAAAATCAACCGCAAGGCGATTGACGAACTCTCGAGCTTCCTTGAGATTGGCAAGAAGCATTTTATCAGTGTAAAAACTCCGCTTGATATGTCATTCGTATTCCAGCTTCAGCACTATCTGCGAGACAAGCAGGAACTTTTCTTTGAGAAGCGTACACCGCGTGACACACCTGAGCTTTCGCTTAGGGAGAGTATACTCGGTCAGGTTGAGAAAAAGGATGTGCTTCTTTCATATCCGTTTGAGAGCATGAAGCCGTTTATCAAGATGCTTAACGATGCAGCAGAGGACCCAGATGTGGTTTCTATCAAGATGACACTTTACAGAGTGGCAGACAAGAGCCAGATTATCGATGCACTTATAGAGGCTGCAGAAAACGGCAAGGAGGTTATCGTGCTTGTCGAGCTGCGTGCGAGGTTTGATGAGGCTAACAACATAGAGATGTCACACCGTCTTGAGGATGCAGGTTGTCAGATACTTTACGGACTTGGTGATTACAAGGTCCACTCAAAGCTCTGCCTCATCACAAAGAAAAAGGGCGATAGCTTTGAGTACATCACTCAGATTGGTACAGGAAACTACAACGAGAAGACCTCGCGTCTTTATACAGATTTATCCCTCATCACTGCAAATCAGGAGATTGGAGCAGATGCATCAAGGGTGTTTATGGCGCTTCAGAGAGGTGAGACTGTTTCGGACGGAGATGTAAAACATCTGCTTGTTGCCCCCAAATGCCTGCAGAATAAGATTGTTGACATGATTGACGAGCAGATTGCCAATAAGAATGCAGGAAAACCGGCATATATCGGAGTAAAGATTAATTCACTCACTGACAAGGTGCTTATAGACAAGCTTATCGATGCATCAAAGGCAGGTGTGAAGGTGGAGCTTATTGTCAGAGGAATCTGCTGCGTGAAGCCACAGGTTGAGGATGCCACAGAAAACATCACTGTAATAAGTGTTGTAGGAAGATATCTTGAGCACTCACGAATATACAGATTTGGTGTGGGTGATGATGATAAGATTTACATTGCATCAGCAGATTTTATGACCAGAAATACAGTAAAACGTGTGGAGGTTGCGACACCTGTATACGATGCACATGCGAAGAACAAAATCCGCCATATCTTCGACACAATCATGACAGATGACGAGAAGGGCAAGGAGCTTTGCGCTGATGGTGAGTATGTGGACAGAAAGATAAACAGCACACCGATAGATTCGCAGGAGCAGTTCTTTGAGGAAGCATACAAAAATGCCGATAAGAGTGCGGACAATCAATAACAATAATGATTAAGGACTGATAATAATGGGTAAAAAAGAAGCAAAGACAAACGCAATAAGAATACTGGAAACAATGAAGATTCCATATGAGGCACGCACATACGAGTGCGATGACTTTGTGGATGCAGCTCAGATAGCAGACAAGCTGGGGCTTGACCATGCCGGCATGTACAAGACTATCACGACAGTAGGCAAAAGCGGTGGATACTATGTGTTTGTAGTACCGATAGATGACGAAATTGATTTCAAAAAAGCCGCAAAGGCAGCAGGTGAGAAGTCCATAGAGATGCTGCATCTCAAGGATTTGACAAAGGTTACAGGCTATATAAGGGGCGGCTGTACATCAATCGGCATGAAAAAGCAGTATCCTACATTTATCCATGAGGCAGCTAAGGAACAGGATAAAATCACGGTCAGCGGAGGCCGTCTTGGGCTTCAGATTACGCTGGCACCGGATGATTTGTGCAGGGCTGCAAGGGCAGAGTATGCAGATATCATAAAATAATTAAAATGAGAGTTCTTTTTCCTAGGCTTTTACACGTCAGTGTGTTATAATAAAGAAAGCTGGCGATTGCTAAGACAGACGGTTTGGCGAATAAACCTACATTGCAATCGTAATAATAGAACTAAAGCAGAGGAATAATAGAGATGGAAAAAATTATTTTAACAGGAGACAGACCAACAGGAAGGCTCCATATAGGCCATTACGTGGGCTCACTTCGCAGAAGAGTGGAGCTTCAGAATTCCGGAGAGTACAGCGACATCTATATCATGATCGCTGATTCCCAGGCGCTTACAGACAACGCGGATAACCCGGAGAAGGTCCGCCAGAATATTCTGGAGGTTGCGCTCGATTACCTGTCTGCAGGTCTTGATCCGGAAAAATCCACGATCTTTATCCAGTCCATGGTGCCGGAGCTCTACGAGATGACCGCTTACTATATGGACATCGTTACGGTTTCCAGATTACAGAGAAACCCAACCGTAAAGAGCGAGATCCAGATGAGAAACTTCGAGGCGAGCATCCCGGTCGGTTTCTTCACCTACCCGATCAGCCAGGCAGCCGATATCACTGCATTCAAGGCAACGACCGTTCCGGTTGGAGAGGATCAGATGCCGATGATCGAGCAGACACAGGAGATCGTCCACAAATTCAATACGGTTTATGGCGAGGCACTTGTGCAGCCGAAGATTATGCTGCCGGAGAATGATTCCTGCAGACGTCTGCCGGGTATCGACGGAAAAGCGAAGATGAGTAAATCACTTGGAAACTGCATTTACCTGTCCGAGGAGCCGGATGAGATCAAGAAAAAAGTCATGAGCATGTACACCGACCCGGATCACATCAAGATCACCGACCCGGGCAAGATCGAGGGAAATACCGTATTTACTTATCTCGATGCATTCTGCCAGCCGGAGCACTTCGCAGAATTCCTGCCGGACTACCAGAGCCTCGACGAGCTGAAAGCGCACTACCAGCGCGGCGGACTCGGCGATGTGAAGGTAAAGAAGTTTCTGAACAACGTCATGCAGTCTCTGCTGTCGCCCATGCGTGAGCGCCGTGCGCAGTGGGAGGGTCGCCTGCCCGAAGTCTACGAGATTCTCAAGAAGGGCAGCGAAATCGCCGCTGAGACCGCTCAGGGCACGCTCGATCGAGTCCGTCACGCGATGAAGATCGACTATTTCACCGATAACGGCCTGCTCAAGTAAAAACAGCAAAATAAAGGACGAACCGCTTGGTTCGTCCTTTCTGTTAGATTTTCGGGATTTGCTGGGTCACACAGTGGATATTGCCGCCGCCAATCAGAATATCGCGGGCCGGAATCGCAACCACCTTACGGGTCGGGAAAAGCTCCTGCAGGATAGCCTGCGCCTTTTCATCCATCGGGTCACCGAAGGCGGGCATGACAACAGCCTCGTTCGCAATGTAGAAGTTGACGTAGCTTGCCGCCAGACGCTCTCCC
>OGIK01001206.1_pt1 | contig 25285 bp, 20 predicted proteins | sample 1571781 | NCBI WGS metagenome assembly OGIK01 (sample SAMEA2581956, study PRJEB24529) | metagenome | biome: Human gut stool | place: China | collected 2011
TACCTCACTTTCTGTGGGTATTATTGGCATTTACACGGTTCGGTATTCAGACTCGGTTCAGTCGTACTTCTTAGTCCTTTTATCCTGTCAGTTGTATCATGTATTTTGGTTTTTATTCTGTTCATTTTAAGCACCTCATAAACTTGTTTGATTTACCATTAATCCACATTATTTGACATTCGTTTTAACTGCATTTTGCAAAAATAAAAGGAATTTGAATGTTCAATGTATTCACCGCAAATTCACCCAAGCAAAACATTGATACACTCGTCCTTAGTGACCCCGTAAGCCGTCGTGTACTTACTGTACTTAATAAAACGCGAACCCGCATTTTTCCTGCACGCGCTTCGACCGTGAACTGTCGATGAAATAACCGCACGCAATAAAATCAATCCTGACCTGCCTAAACAGATAGTCAATCACCGCCCGTACTGCTTCCGCCATGTAACCGTTGCCACAGTACGCCTTCGACAGCACAAATCCCAGCTCACGCCCCGACTTATCGCTGAATTCCGGAAGCTTCTCCTCGTCGTATTTTTCGATTCCAAGCGAGCCTATGACCTTACCGCCGCGCTCGATGGCGAACGTCTTTTTCCCGCTAATGAACGCAGTAAGAACAGCCTGCGTTTCCTCAATCGTTTTGTGGTGCGACCACCCCGCCATCTCCCCGACGCCGTCCACGCTAGCGTACCCGAAAAAATCATCAAGGTCGGATTCCCGCCACGGGCGCAGTATGAGCCGTTCCGTCCTTAAAACAACATTCGATATGTCGATTTCCGCATTCATTAATTACCTCCACACCATAAAATCACAGTTCCCTTGCAAACAACTGCTCCACCGACCCGTAGCTAGTCCCGTAATCACCGATTTTCCTGAACCCGTATTTTTCATACAAGCCGACTTCCCCGCTCATGAGATATATCGCCGTAAATCCCTGCTCTCTCGCCAGCCCGCAGGCGGCTTCAATAAGCTTTCCCGACAGGCGGCGACCTCTGAATTTCTCGTCCACGAAAACAAATCCCACAAACGGACTGAAATTATATTCCGGCGGGAGTTCGTCCCTGTTCGAGAACGTGCAGAACGCGGCAATATTGCCATCATGAAGCGCCGCGATAACTCTCTCGTTGGCTTCAAAGTCGTTCTCCCTCATTTTGCCCGCCAGTACCCGTCCTGCTCCCCATGAGCAGGTTTCCGCATACTCTATCCCCCTGCTCCACAGATCATCACCAAATGTCAGTACTTCGATTTTTTCATTAAACTCTCCTTGTCGCACTGTTAGTTACTGAAATAATTATATCACTCCGTCCACAAAATGTCAAACAACAAATTCCCGTACAAACCCAAACAAGATTGCAAGCTAAATCCCCGATTTTTCCATATTTATATCAGCCTGCTCATCTTTTTCAGAGCGATAGATCCCTAAAGCTTCACTATATTTATCAATAAATCTTTCCCTTAACCGCAAGGGCGAAACAATCTCTGCGTCATTACCGAAGGAGAAAAAATAATTACTTATCTGCCTATATGAACAGTCAAACTCCAGCTCATAAAAAACTTCGCCGCCTATATGTACAGTCTTCGGTTCTGCAACGGGAATAGGTCGCTGGCGCGCTATAACTTTCAGGAACAACTCCTTATAACCACGCGTAGAAAGCCTTACGATACTTCTTTCTATATCTTTTTTTGTAAGATTTCCAGTCATATAAGCGCAGCCGAATTTCTCGCAGATCTCCTTTGCATTGCGGAGCTCCCTGGCTGAAAGAACCGACTCTATGTACCTGGATTTGCAGATCATGATTCGGCTCAGCTTAAATGAACGGCATTCGTAATCTTTATCGCTTGATTTGCGGCGCGAGTAACCGATTAAATAATATGACCCCGAATTGTCGTCTACGTCGATACTATACGGCTTGACCTCAAATTCAAACCCTGACGAGATCTTAACGTATAAAAGTTTATTATCACTGATAGCTTTTTCTATGGTCTTAAAAATATCATAGTTATATATCTTTTCACGTTCAGAAATCCGTAACGCAGCAAAGCTTTTAAGAATATACGTTATTACAGGACGCTTCTTGAAATCATCACGATTTGTAAACTCAAATTCCCCCATTTTGTCTGCAAGCGCCTTGGTGAACGTAATGCGGGCACCATTAGAGTATTCTTCACGTTCCCTGTTTTTAAGGATACTCTCAACCGCCGCCTCAAAGTCGATGCAGAAATTCTCCTGAGCATAGCTCATATAGTTTATCAGTATCTGGCATATAAAGCCGTTTTCGAACTTATCAGCATAGCTTTCTTTAAAGTTAATATGATCACGCTGAAGCTGACGGAATGTGAAATAACTCATATCAAAGCGTGACAAAGATTCGGATACAAACTCTTCTCCCATTACATTTCTCCTTGTTGTCAGTATTATACTGACAATATTATAACACAAACGCCGATATTTTGTCAAGAGACAGCGAAATAACTGACAAATTTCTTTATCCGTGTCGATTGAGCATTTTAACTATCTGTGCTATAATATTTCTATCCCCCCAAAATGCCGAAAGGCACAACCTGATTTCAAGGAGGAATCATTATGAGGAAGATTTCTATCATATACGACGTGACCGCTATGTGTCCCTGGAATTGCCCCATATGCTGCATGGGCGCTTCCTCAGACCCGTCGTGCCGAACCAATGAACTGACTCAGAAGCAGAAGCTTGACGTTGTGCGCCAGATCAAGGAACTCTCCGAGAATGGATACGACGTTCGCGTCGACATTTCCGGCGGCGAGATATTCACCGATATCCCCGCGCACAAGGAACTGCTCTCTGCGTTTTCATCTGCCATCGGCAAGGACAAGCTCGGCGTAAGCTGTTCCGGCTTCGGCATCACGGAAGAGCTGGCAGAGTTCCTCGGCAGGACAGTCCACGATGTTGAGATGACTATGGACGTTGTTCCCTATCGTCCCTACAAGCTCCGCCCGATGGGATACAGCGCTGCCGCCGCACAGGCTGTACCGCTGCTCAAAGCGGCAGGCTGCAAGGTAGGTATCCAGACCGTTGCAAGCACCTACAACGCTGATCACGACAACGCTCTTGCAGTATACAACTGGGCATGTGCAAGCAGCGTGGACAACTGGAGCATTCTCCGCTTCTTCCCCTCGGGCAGGGGCGCGGATCATCCGGAGGCGGCAATGTCCGATACGCAGTGCGAGAAATACGTCCACATGGTGCAGGCCATGGCTGACACCGTTCCTGCCACGCACAAGCCGGTGGTTGATTTCCACTACCTTATGCCCGGCCACAGGAAGTACACCAACGTATGCCGCTGCGTGAGACACTCCATCGGTATACTCCCCGACGGCAACGTTGTGGCGTGCTTCTGGGCGCTGGACAGCGCCACCGGAACTGTTGACCCCAAGTTCCTTCTCGGGAACGTTGTGGATAACTCACTGCTGGAGATACTTGACGGCGAGAAGGCGCACTACTGGTCTGACCGCGAGCACTGCTGCGAACTCCGTTACAGCATCAACCCGGAAGGGAGCGATCACCATGATGTTCTATCTGCTTAGTCTTATCACCGGCATACTCGAATGCGGCTGGATAGCATACGGGGCGGCGCACTCGCTCCAGCTCTGGCAGATACTCTGCTATCCGCTTGCATATCACGTCGGAAACCTTTTCCCGAAGCCGTTTTCGCTGGACCGCAGATGTCTTCTTGCGATGACTTTCACGGCTTTAGCCACGGGTGGGCTGACCTTTGTTCGGCAGCTTCCGGAGAGCGCAGTGTTTGCGCTGACCTGTGCGTCGCTCTTTCTGCTTTCAGCGGTCATTCAGTCCGTGAGGAGCGAGCTTAAAAGCGACGGGAACAGGCTGACAAAGCGTATTTTCAGAGTCGCAGGATTTGCGCTTGCTCCGCTTGCGGCGCTCATTCCGTCGGTAATACTCGTGCTTGCCGCCGCTGTTGCCTTCCGGGGACTGAAGAATTACAGCGGTAAATGTGCCGTCAGCCGCATGACGTTTCAGCGCGGATTCTCTGCCGTAATGGTGTTCCATCAGCTCCACTACTTTTTCTACGCGCATACCACGCTTGCGGCGATGAGTCTGCTGCTTACGGCGCGGTTTTCCGCTTTAGGCACAGTGCCCGCGGCGCTGCTGTTCTGCGGAACATGGGTAACGTATATGTCGGTGGAACCGATAGTTTCCAGGCTGACCGCGAAAACGCTTCCCGTCTTTTTCGCGGGGCATATCGGGATCAGCCTGCTGCTGTTCACAATGAGCTTCGTTGACAGCACCGCTCTGTTTACTGTGTTGTGGCTCATCACAGGCTTCGGCGGCGGAGTTGTCTACACGATATCCGCAAGAGCAAAAAAGCTCGGCTGTTATGACAAGTCGTCTATGACCATATCTGAAAATATCAGTCATACGCTGGGTCTTGCGGTCGCCGTGATCTCCGCGGCAGTGTTCGGTATGCGGTCGCCGGATATCATGCTTGTGGCCAGCTCTGTCAGCGCATTGCTTGCGGTCGTTTCAATGACTTTCACGCCAAAGGAGGGGCGTTCCAATGAAAATATCGACAACAACGGCTAAGGCGGTACTGGTCAAATCTGATCTTCCGGCTTCCGACTATGTGGCAAACCCGTATTCTGGCTGCCCCCACCGCTGCCGTTACTGCTACGCTTCGTTCATGAAGCGGTTCACGGGGCACACCGAGGAATGGGGAACATATTTAGATGTCAAGGAGTATGATTCCTGCAAGATTCCGAAAGCCCTCGGCGGCAAAACGGTACTGCTCTCCTCAGTCACCGACCCCTACAATCCATACGAGGTGAAATTCCACAAGAGCCGCGATATACTGAAACTGCTCGTCAACTCTGACGCGCACGTGGAAATACTCAGCAAATCCGACCTTATGGTGGAGGACATCGGCCTGCTGAAAGAATTCCGAGACCTGTCGGTTGGTATCTCGCTGAACACCCTTGACGATGATTTCCGCAAAGACATGGAGCCCGGCGCGCCGTCTGTACAGCGCAGGCTGAACGCGCTGGAGAAGCTCCACAGCGCAGGTATCCCCACATACCTGTTCATTTCACCGATATTCCCGTACCTGACCGATATCCGGGCTATCCTAAGGGAAACAGCCGGGAATATCGACAAGGTCTGCTTCGAGAACCTCAATCTGCGCGGCTCCGCGAAGAAGGAGATACTCGGATATATTGCGGAAAGATATCCGCAGCACCTTGACGGATACAAGGCGATCTACACGAAGAAGGATACGGCATACTGGACGAAGCTTGAAGCAGAGCTACAGTCAATGTCAGCCGGGTACGGCATTCCTTTCGTGAACTACTTCTACCACGACAGAATAAAAAAAGGAGGACAGCATGACTGAATTTATGGGGAAGCAGCTTGACACCCCGCTCATCGCGTCATCTTGTATCGCGACCGAAAGCGCCGGGAATGTACTGCGCCTTGCCCGTAACGGAATACCGGGAGCCATCCTGAAATCCTGCGCCGACTACCGCCGCGGGGATTTTTCCGGGAAACGTCAGTTCGCAGTCGACGACAGCGGATACACCTATGCTTCCTCCCCCTTCGAGAAGGAAATACTGACGCTTGACGAGTGTATCGGCATTCTTGATACGCTGCGCCCGCAAACCGATATTCTGCTGATACCCAGCTTTACGGCTTCAAGCCTTTCCCCTGATGATTGGGTACCTACCTGCAGGAAGCTCGAAGCGGTCGGCGCGGACGGGATACAGCTTGACTTCTTCTATATGGGCTGCATTATCGGCTCCGAAAAACTCTCCGAAAGGCTGATCCGGCTCCTTGAGGAGATCCGGAGATCGGTCAGCATTCCTATCATGCCTAAGCTCAACGTCAACCTTCCCAAGGACTTCATCATGCCGCTGCTTGTCAGTGCCGGTATCGAGTATGTTTCGCTGCTGGATTCCGTGCGCTCCCCCTATATCGAATCAGAGAACGGTAAATACCATATCAGCAGGCGCCTTGACGCTGAAACGACCTCCTGCTTCGGTCACTGGCAGCTACCGCTCACGCTCGGCTATACCTACACTGCCGCCAGGTACGGACTTAAAGTCTGCGCAGGCGGCGGTGTGACATGCGCTGACGATTCGGAAAAGCTCTTTGCAGCAGGCGCGTCAGTGATACAGTCCGCAACTTTTCTGACGAAGAATCCGGACAAGGGAGCGGAGCTTATGGGATATTCAAAGAAGTGACATTTATATTGCGTTGAACCAACGATTGATTTCCGCAAGAAGCACAGATAACTGCAACTCTGCTAGATCATACACAGCTCCCGCCGACTTGCATTATTCGCACGCTTCCAGCTGATTATCTCCTGCTCCAGCTTGCAGTTGTGCGCGAGAAGATACTCCATGACCCCGGAATACTCCCCCGCCGCGATAAGCGAGCGCGCCTTTGCGACGTCGTTAGGCTCCAGCGGCTTGCAGTAGCCCCGGTAGGTTTCCAGCTCCTCCGTTCCCATAAGGAACGGCGCGAATTCAATTCCAGTCTTTCTGCGCAGGTTCGACAGAATATAGAATCCGTCCGGGTCGATGTCGCCGAAATGCAGCCACGTTTTCCCGGGATTATCCTCGCGGAGCTTCCGCAGGAACCGGGTTTTCGGCGAATCGTTATAACCGCTCAGGTACACGAAAAGCGTGTCCTCGCCCTGCACGCGATTGAACGAGGTCAGATTCTCCACCGTCATGACCTCCCGGCACGGAGTTTCCGCCGAAACTATAGCCCCGACGGAGCTTGAACACAGCGCTATCGGGTGCGACCGGGAAACCGGAACGGACGTCCCGTCAGTAAAGCGTATCTCGCAGTCGCCCTTGAAATAGAAGTACGTGGGATTCCTTACCACCGAAAAATACTCCAGTATCCTGGCTTCCCTCAAGGACTTTTCGCACTCGCCGGCGAGTAAGTCCTTATCGTCCACCGCGCCCGCAAGCAGAGTACACACGCGGCTCCGGACGGTTTTCTCAAACAGCTTGCTGTCCCCGAACAGCTCGATGGACAGCTCACGCTCCAGTATCTCGGAGCGGTTGCCCAGTATGTAGTCAAGGCAGCGCAGCACCTGCTCCAGCCGGACGTTATCCGGCGCGAGGTCGGGCTTCTTCATTGCGGAGACCCTTTCAAGCTGCTGCTCGCACAGCCGTCTGACGTATTCGTGACCGCCCAGGTGGCAGCGCAGTATCTCCGCCGCTTCGTTCAGCGTGGTACGCTTATCTGTCACGCCGAGCAGAGCCGGATATTTACTCATCGCGTCCTTGTTTGCGATTATTCTTGATATGCCCCGTCTGTCCCGCTCAACGGCCGCCAGCCCGGCTCGTTCCAGTTCCAGGACTTCCTCCTCGAACCGGCTTATCAGCGCCGTATCCGTAAAATCGTCGCTGTAATCCGGGAACACATCTTCCGGCTTCACGCTGAACGTCTGGGTGACTTTATTCTGCCCGCTGAACGTCCGGCTGGATTCGTATTTGCTCAGCAGTATCTCAAGTATCCTGCGCTGATGTGCGGTCGGGTTCTTCAATGATGTCATCGACCAGTCCCTCCACTGCCTTGGTGTATCTGCCCTTGTTGACAAGGCTCACCGTTGAATCTATGTGCGAGCCTATGCTGTTTATCTTCTCCGGGGGCGCGGCGTACAGCACCTGGAAGCCGTTCATCTCAAAGTAATTCACCATCTGCTCGATACGCTCAATGCTCAGCGCCGCAAACGCCTCGTCCACGAACGCCAGCCGCGCGCAGTTGGTGCTCCTCGGATAGCACTGCATAAGGCTCGCGGCAAGAATGATGAAATACGGCGTCTGCTTCTCGCCGTTGCTCGCGGAGCCTTGTTTCTTCGAAAGCTCGTACTTCTCGTCGGCGTCCAGCCTGTTCTTTATCGCCATGTCGTATTTCAGATAGTTCCGATAATCCTCGAACTCCGCGCCGTCGTCATCGTGGAGTATCATGTCAAGGAACTCGCTGATGTCGTTCTCGGTGTTGTCGTCAAGCGGCCCGGCGGAGGAAAACAGGTCGAGCTGCTCCGGCGCCCTGCTCGGGTCGAATTTCTCCGCAATTCTGAAAAACGCCGCCTTGTCCGGGCGTTCGTCGCACTCGAACTCATAGATGCTGCTGCCAAAGGGAAGCTCCGCCAGCTCGTCGTTTATCGCAAATATCTCGTTTCTGGCGGCGTCTATCTTCTCCTTTATCTGACCCACGAAATCGTTCACGAACGCGCTCTGGAGGTTATGCTTCGCCTCTTCGATACGCTGCTTGGTTTCCTCCGCCTTTACATTCACGAGGTCGGCGCGGTACTTCCGGTAGAACGCTATCGCATTCTCTCCGTAGTTCGTCATATCGAGAGTAGCAAACCGGCAGAAATCAAGCTGCCGCTTCTGGAGGTCATCAAGCTTTCTTTTCTTGTCGGAATCCGCTTTGTCTATCGTGTTCTGCGATAAAATTATGCCGTCGTCGTGCCCCTCGAGGTGCTTTTCGTACTCCGACAGAGCCTCGCGCTTTATATCGAGGTGCTGTATCTCATATTCGCCGTAAACACGCTGCGCGTTAAACTCCTGCCCGGCGATACGGTCGATTTCTTTACGGTATTGTGCGTTTTTCGTTTCGCAGCCGCCGATATCCTTTATTATTCCCTGCACCCTGGAATTCGCGGCGTTAAACTCCTGCTCTGCAAGCTCCAGAGCCTTTTGCAGCGCGATATAGGACGGGTCTGCGGTAAGCTCGGTCAGGGACTTTCTGCGCTGCGAGATTCCGGAGGTGAACTGCGGTTTTTCCGCTATACTCTCGAAACGATAATCCTTGCCGAAATCAAAGGCGGTCAGTCGGCTGCGGAGCGCTTCCAGAGTTCTGATAACGTCCTCGGCCGCGTTCTTTTCCGCCTGCTTTCTGTCCGCAAGCGAGCGCTGTCTGTCAAGCTCAAGCCGCTTCGCCTGTGAGCCGAGGGTGTAGTTTATTTCCGACATCTTCATTTTGTACATGGAATGTCCGGTAGAACGATATCCGTCAATGGTTATTCCGCCCTGTGAATGCTCGTGGAGTTCCTCCATGCTTTTGCACAGGTGGATATTGTTCAGCTTAAAATTGATTATTTTACGCGCCACCGGGTTCGGAACCACAAGCAGCGACGCGGCGGATTCCGGTCTGACGTCGGTGTCCCTTATATTATCGGAGTAATAGAACTTCGGCGTTGTAATTCCGCACGCCTTGTACGCGTCGCTTGCAATGCTGACATACTTATCCTCCACGATGAACGAATAGCGGTCCCAGCCCAGGAACGCTTCTATCGCGTCCTGCCACTCGGGGAGCTTCACCTCCGAAACCAGCTCGGCGAGTACGTTCACCTTTACGTCCGCGCCCATTTCGCGCAGCTTGTTCTGAAGCTTCCTGCGGGAATCCTCAACGGGCTTCGGGAACGCGGATTTTTCGTCCTCGAGCTTTCTGATGTTGTTGCGTATCTCGGACAGCTCGTCCTCGCTTTTTTTAAGCTCACCCCTCTGCCCGAATATCTGCTCGTCGTAACCGCGCCCGGCGTCGCTTACCGTTTTCCTCCACTCCAGCACGGCGCTGTACTTTTCCTCGGAATCGACTTCCGGCGCTGACAGCCTGCGGATAACGGAATTCCCGGGCAGATTCAGTTCCGGGTCGTCGAGCAGCTTATCGACGTACGTTTGCAGCTGCTCTATCCTGCTTATCTCGGTTTCCGCACGTTTCAGCTTCTGCGTAAGGTCGTCTATCTCGCCTTGCAGGGAGCGTATCTTGCCGTCAAAGTCGCTGTTGTCGAACTCCGTCCGCGCCCTGTAGTACGCGGAATTCTTCTCCGCGGCGGCTTCCTCGGCGCTCTCCTTTTCGGAGTTCAGCCGCTCCAGCCGGAGGAGTCCGTTTTCAAGCGCCTCCTGTTGGAGAGCTTTTTGGATTTTCAAGTGCCTTACGTTCTGATACAGCGCGATGAACCGCTTTATCTCCGCGTTCCTGCGGGATTTTTCGTACTCCGTGGTGAGGTTTTCGAGCTCGTCCAGACGCCGCTGCTGTTCCATGATGTTTGCGTAGGTGCTCTGCAATTTATCGTGGTTCCGCTTGCTTTCGCGTATCATCTCTATCGCGGACACCGGGTCGGCTTTAAGGACGTTCTGCCGGATAAAGTCGTTGGTGTTGTTCTCGGGCTTGAACGACATCATCTTGAGCAGCTTCGGCGCGTAGTCGGATTTCTCGCACCGCAGTCCCAGTGCCCTCATGACCTGCTCCACGCCGCGCTTTCCGGGTATGAACTCGCTGCCCTTCATCCGCTCGCCCTTTACCGTAAGCTCGCTGCGGACGGTCGCCGTGACGGAATTGTCTTTCTTAACGTAAAAGTTGAAGTCGTCGATGACCGCGTTTTTCCTCACGAACCAGAACGAATCCTCGCTCAGCTCGTCCTTCGATTCAACGCAGACTCCCGCCACGAAATGCGCGTTCTCCTGCGCCGACCAGAACTCCAGCGCGATATAGCTGACGACCGCGCCGGAGCGCAGGAACCGCCTTGCGCCGCTGCTTTTCGTATCTCCCCGGACGTAGCTGCGGACGCTCCTGTCCCTGTCCTGCGCGGCGGAATTGAAGTCACGGTTTCCGGATACCGCGTAGGACACCGCGTCCAGGACGGTGGATTTTCCGGTGCCGTTCACGCCGGTGATGAGCACGGAATTGCTCACCTTTATCGTTTCAGCCGTGAACCGCGACCAGTTTACAAGCAGTATCTTCTGTAGGTCCTTTCTGGGGACGGCGTTATTCCTCATTCTCCGTATCCTCCTCGGTTTCCGGCTTGTTCTTCCCGGCTTTCATCTTCGGGACTGCCTGCTCCACGAACGCTTTGAACTCGCCGGCCTCCATGCAGAAGCGCAGGGAGGGGTACAATCTCACGGCGCAGTCCGGCTCGGTTATCTCGCCGATAACGTCTATCAGATTAAAGGACGACAGCTTTTTCAGCGCCGCCTGCATGGCGTTCTTGTCGATTCTGTCCGCGTAGCCAAGGCGCTCGATCTCCATATCCAGCTCGGCTTTTGTTACCATTATCGCGCGCAGTCCGTCCGATGTCATCTTCGCCTCGTAAAGCAGCCACAGGGAGCACAGGACTACGCTCTCATACAGTCTGAACTGCACCCGGTTGGACTTGACGGAGCCGCTCCCGCTGTTTGCAAGCATTACGACGCCTGCGGTTTCGTCCACCTTTACGCAATACCCGATGAACTGGAAGTACTCGTTAAACATCTCCAATCGGGACGCACTGCGGACAAAGAAGAAATCCGACCTGCTCTGCTCGTCCTTGTCCTTGACGATAAACGTGACGGCAAGGAGTTTTCTGCATATCTTCGCGAATCTGTCCCTGTCCGGGGAATTAAGACCGCTGTAACTGTCGATAAAGTTCATTCTTTCGCCTGCTTTCTTCTGATGGTGAAATCACGGATAACAAAGCCGTCCTTCTCGATATACTGCTCTCCGGTATCGAGCAGGAAGCCGTTTTCCTCCGCATAGGCGGCGGAGGCTATAATGGCGAGCACGTCCGACTTGTTCCCGACCGGGATATCTCCGGCGCGCAGCTCTGTTTTCTCTCCCATGACGTTATTTATGTAGCGCTTCATCGCCGATTTTGAGTAGGGATTATACGCCTCCCTGCGCTGCTGCTCCCGCGCCTGGGCGATGTCCTCGTCGGAAAGCTCCACCGCTTCGGAAGCGCTTGCCTGTGTTATTTTCCGGGAAGTCCCGGGATAACGCATCGAACTGACGTCAACAGTGCCCTGGGTGTAAACGCCGAACAGACAGTCCGCTTCGCCGGGCAGCGGCATATCGATATCCCCGTCCCCGAACTCCTCTATCAGGAACTTCATGGTCTGCTCGACATATCCGCGCATGTTCACGTCATGGTTCATCAGAAACCGGGCGCGGCCTATCGCGAGGGTCAGATATATGTTTATCTTCTTTTTTATGCTCTGCATTATCCGGTCGTAGTCCTCGGTCAGGAAGCGCGTGGTCATGCGGAACATGTTATCGACATACTCGGAAGCCTCCGCCTCGTTGTCTTCGAAGCCCTCCTCAAGGCAGCAGCCGGTCACTATGGCGCCGTAATTCCCGGGCGTTTTCAGTTCGCCCAGCATTGCGCGGATATTCGCGCGGTAGATGTGGATATTGTGCTGCTTTACCAGGCGCGAATATTCCTTGATGAAATCGCCGTTGCAGTAGCTTATCAGATTTTCAGTCAGGCTCTCAAGGGTTTCCTCCTTTACCAGGCTTTCGATGGTCTTTCGGATAGTCGTGGACAGTTTCTTCAGCGAGCCTGCAAGCTTCTTCGAGGTTTTGTACACCTCCTTGAGCGCAAATACGTACGGGTCGGAGCTCCACTGCTCCCTGTTCTTCAGCGTGTTGTAGATGGTGTAAATGTACGATGAATACTCGTCCTTCGGCGGCTCGATAAGGCGCTGCATGAACTCCGCGAGCGCTATACCCTGCTCGGTCATGGTTATCTGCTGCTCGTAGGTGCTGTCGTCGCGGTCCTCCTCGACCCAGCCCGCGTCGCAGAACTTCCGTATGACCGCGTTCGCATAATCGTTCGGGGAGCTGTATTCCTCGTCCAGCTTCACGCGCTCGAACATGAGATACTCCGAAATGCTGTCCCGGACAGCCGCCCGCGGGAGTTTATATGAGACCTCGTGGTCGTACAGGGCGTAGATCACCAGCAGACACCCGGCGTTTACATCGTTGCTGCTGTTGCTCGCCAGTGGATTGAAGAAATTCCTGTTTACATAGCTGAACAGGTCAGTGCGCTGGGTACGTTGGGTACGTTGGGTACGCTGGGTACGCATGGCTTTCCCCCTATCTGCTGAACTTGGAATAGTATTCCTCCAGTTTGTTGTCGCAGAAACCGATTAATCAGGGAATTATGGCACTTTCTGCGGTACAATTCTTTTTTTCAGTATACCACAACAGACCGCAAATGTCAATAAAAAAATGCGCCCTGCAATGCAAGATATATCAATTATTATATAATTTTCCGTATTGCCTTTCCGATGAGTGTTCATTGCTTACGCAAACTGATATATAACATTACGCAAGATTTATTTGTGTACTATTGACAAATTCAGACATGCATGATATAATAAGCATATTCAATGTGCACACATTAATTTTTTAAAAAATATCAGGAGGTCTTATGCAAAATTCTTCAAAACTAAGAGAATATATCAGCCAATTAAAAGAAGCTCATGAAGCGCTTTGCGTTTCAGTTTCTGAATTAACTGAACATAATGACAAAATTTTCAGTGAAACAGATATCACCAAAGCGATAGAAAGTATACTGAGCTTTTCCAAATACCAATCTGCATGCATTAATGAGTACAAATCCCTTATCGGCGAGGAATACCCTGAGTTTATCAGCGAACTTCAGAAAAAAGCGGACGATTTCGATGTAAGAGCCACCGCCATGGCAGAACGGCATGAAGCAATGAAAGTTATTGACAGATTCAGCAGCATACGGTCTGTCAGTGAGGAATGCTCTCTCCTACTTGAGGAAGCAACCAACAATCTCCGCGCCATTGATTCAGAACAGGAACTTGATAACTATAAACTTGCAGTAAAGAAGTATGACGATTTCTATGATGCCGTCGCCGAAACGGACTCCACAATGAAGATCAAAAAGAGCCTCGAGCTGAACGAACTTTTTAATTCAGTACTTCTGCTTGGCCTGCTTCAGGGAAAGCTCTATATCGAATCCGATGAAAGAGAGAAAGTTGCCTCCACGTCAGAAGAAGATGCCAGCACCGCTGTCCGTGAATCTGATGATCATGCCCCCACTCCAAAATCAAATCAAGAGGAACCCCATGCTCCGGTTGCAGAGGAGACCGTTCCAGACGGAAATGTCGAGACCACCGCACCCGTAAAAGAAGACAAAAACGCCCAGACCGAAGAAGATCTCAAGATCATCAGCCTTATGAAGGATAAGGGTATCCTCTTTGACGAAGCAGAAAAGCGCTATGGCAAAGTTACCGTTGAATCAGGAAATGAAACTCCGGTGAAAGACCTCAAATCATTCCGTAAGGATATGGAGAAGCTAGCAAAGGGAAATGGATTCGGTGTTCTTGTTCTATTGAAAAACAATAATAGCTGCTGTACAGCAGAGAATATGTCGCTTTTCAATCCGCTGAACGGAAAAACAGTGGACTTTACCAATATACTCGACTCACTCCTGAGCAGAGGTTATATTATCAGATATACCCTCGCAGGAAATGAGCCTTACTACCATTTAAGCAGTAAGGCTGAATCCGCACTGTCTATTAACGGGGCGCTGTCTCTTCTTACAGACTGGTTCAACATAAAGAAGAAGCCTGATCTTCTATCCTCGCACGACACTAGAGTTAGCAACGCCTCCTGCCCTTCCTGTGCAGCAACATTGCTTTCTATAAATCGCATCGAAAATGCCTGCACTTACGTCGGAGAATACGCACAATCCGCTTCGACATCTGGCTGTTGCTTCTCACTGCTGTTCTCCTTTACGGAAAGATTGCTCTCAAAGTGCCTGCTAGCGGTCGGTGCATTCCTTGAATCCGATTTCTGTGTAAGGGAGTTTCAAAAATCAATAATCGATCAGATCAATGAGGCAGAAGAACTGCCCAACCTCATCTGCGCCTCCTACGACATGGATCAGTGCACAAGACTCAGCAGATATATCGTTTCGCTCAGCGACAAGCTCAGCAGTACCAGAGTGATATATTACTGCCTTGACTCCAACGGTTTCTTTGACCCGAACGGCAGTCCTTTCGACGTTTCAGCGCTCAAAGATCTTGTGTATGATATCACGGCCGGGGACGCAACACCAGACGCTGATCCGGAACCGGAGACCCTCGATACCTCCAACAGCAGCCTAGAAACATCCGCTCAGTCCGCAGAAGTATCCGCACCTGTCGAAACAGCCACTGAGCCTATACCGAAACCCGTTCCGGAAAGCACCGAAGAACCAACAGCGGAGACTAACGAGGAGCATATCGCGCACGAAGCGCAGAATGTCCCTACTGGCTCAAGGCGCATAAGCTATGAGGAAGCTCGCATAACAGCCATCAACATGCTTGCGCTCAATAAGCCGTATTGTGCCCTTGCATACCTCAGGGCGGCTGCCAGCTCCGATGAAAGGACTGCAAGTCTGTACAAATTTCTTGCATACGCATACAATGATCCGGCCGAAGAGATAAGGTACAATTCCACTGTGCTTCTGGGCTTTATTTCCGATGACCTCTATGAAAAGGACGATTTTGCAAAATCCCTTATCCGTACCGCCACCCTCAGGAACTTCTTTTCCAATGACACTGAGCATGACCACGATATGAAGCCGCTAAACGAAACCCTCAAGCCCAGCTATGGCAATCCTGACATCCAGTGGCTCGCAAACAAACTACTCACGTTCAAGTCCAGTAAACACAAGGGTCTTGACATTTATTGTGATTACTACAATAAAGAACACATTGCACAGCAGAACCAGATACGTCAGATATGCGCTCTGGCAAAGGAGTACTACAATCAGTATGTGCTCACACCGCTTTCCATTGAGAAAAAAATGAAACGGTTCATGGACACATACAACCTGATATTTAACAGAAAAGGTGATTTGGCGGAGTGTCTGCGTATCGTATCAGAAAACGAAACCTCCTCATTGGAGTATGTAAAGCTGTTTGTCAGTGATATGACAAACAATGCAAGCGACTGCGTTGTCACCAAGGAAGATATCAGCACATACATCAACAAGTGTTGGGCTGACTGCTGCGAAAACGAAGTCATTCACAAATCCACACCGCTTGTGTCAGGTCTGTGGAGCAGAATCGAATCCAGGGTCAGCAGGAGCATGAAAGCCATTACCGACTGGCTGCAGCTCAACAGCAAATATGACAGCAACATCACTCCTGTGGCAGGACGTGAGAAGTCCGATCTTGTAGAGCACATCAGTGCTGCCCTGAACTTCTGCAAGGACAGGATCGCTTCCGAGGCGGAAGGCTTTGAGGAATACATAAGCCTGCGTGATACCCTTGAGGAATTCCTTTCAAAGCTCAATGGCAGCTATTCCCCCATCATCGCCCGGACTTATTTCTACATCGGTTTCCTTTATGGCAGGTATATCATGCTCACCGAAGATAACAGCGGCGTCCTGATTCCTGATCTTTCAGACTACTGCTACAATATCGACGACGTTGATATATTCAGCAGGCTCACGCATCATGCAAAAACCGCAAGAACTGCTTTCCCCACACCTGAGGATTTTAACCAGCAGGAATTCTGCGACATCTCCTCCCTTGGCTATATAACCAGATACCTCGAATTATGTGGCAGAGACGCGTCTGCCTATGCGGAAAAGTACAGCTACTATCAGAAACAGAGCGTCCAGAAACAGCAGGATATCAGCATAGGGCAGGTGGAAAAGAACTTCGTTGAATATATGGAGCTTGCGCAGTGCTTCGGCAAGTTCGATATCACCTCTGACAACAACATAAAGGACAACATTCTTAATCAGACAGCTGATATTCTAAACAAGGTGAAGGATACCAGAAACTATGGTTTCTTCATACGCATGACCGAGGCAATAAAATCCTTCGTAGAGAAGAACGCCAAGAATCAGGAACCTGCCATCCGCATCCGACTGGAAAAGCTCCGTGAAAAGGGAAGCGACGACCAGGACGAACTGTTTAACGAGAACATAAAGACCATCGAGGAATTTATCAATATCCAGAACTACACCGCCGCGGAAGACCTAATAAACCGTGTCAGCAATGGCGACTTGTACGACAGTGATACCAGGTATTCACCCGACCTGCTGAATGACTTCCATAACCAGTACGCATCCATATACAGTATCTGTGCCGACCCTTCTACAAATCTCGCCAGGAACACTGCTGTTACCAGATATATCAAGAACACTACCATTGCAAGGAAAGATGAAACTGGTGGAATCAACCTTATAAATTCATGGATAACAGGCCAGTCGTTCAGCACGCAGAAGATTGAAAAGCTCCTTGAATCTCTCGGCATCGTTGCAAATGTCACCGGCACCACCGGGGCAGCAAGCTACACCCGACGGGTGACGGAATACTATGAATGCAAACTGAAATATGCGGACGAGATTCGCACGAACTATCAGCATATCTTTGCCCCGTTCGGATCACGGGGATACAAGAACACCTTCCGCGTGGTATGTCTGTATGGTGTCAATGACAGCAGCCGTATGCTCAAGGAGATCGACGATATCAGCGATCACGACAAGGATACCATCATTTTCGTCGACTACGCATACCAGGAAGCAGACAGGGGAAAGCTCGCTCGCGAGCTAAAAAAACGCCGCAGGAACCAGATATACCTCGTCATCGATCGTGTATTTATTACCTACCTTGCGGCGCATTACCAGAAGACATCCATCACAAAACAGCTGATGAACCTTGCAATGCCGTTCTCCTATTATCAGCCGTACGTCCAGGATTCCATCTCAATGACGCCGGAGATGTTCATCGGCAGGACAAGAGAGCTCAATGATATCAAGAATGAATCCGGCGTGCATATGCTGTACGGCGGCCGCCAGCTCGGTAAATCAGCGCTCCTGAAAAAGGCGAAGCTGGAGATCGACCATAATGGCAGCGAACGCGCAGTTTACGTTGACATCAAAAATAACAGCGTTGAGGAGGCCGCTAAGACCATCTCCAACGAGCTTATCCAGGCGGAAATATTCAGCGACAACGAGATCTATACCGACTGGACTGATCTGTCAAACGCCATCAGGCGCGCCATAAAGCGTAAGGAAATCGGATATCTTCTCCTGCTGCTTGATGAGGGCGACGCCTTCATTGAAGACTGCAAGAATGTGAAGTATAAGCCGATAGACAAACTCAAAAGTATTATGGACGATCAGGAGATAAGCTTCAAGTTCGTTATCGCCGGTCTTCATAACCTGGTAAGGTACGACCACGAAAGCGCAACAAACGATAATTCAGTTATCCCACACCTGAAGGCCATGACAATCAAGCCCTTCTCATACGCCGAAGCAAGGGAGCTTCTCCAGTATCCGCTCAGCTCCCTCGGCATTTTCTTCAGGGACGACGAGAAGAATCAGGGGCTCGTGTCCACGATCCTCGCAACATCGAACTACTTCCCCGGACTGATACATTTCTACTGTTCTCAGCTTGTTGACAGTCTGTGCCGTGATGATTGCCCCTGCTATACATCTGGAGGACTTCCGCCTTACTATGTAAGCGAAAAACAGATTCAGAAGCTACTTGCCAACGAGGACTTCACTGCCAAGATCAGGGACAAGTTCCAGATCACCCTGTCCCTGGACAAGGATAATTACTATGATATCATTGCACTTTCACTTGCTTTCCTGTGCCACGACAAGGGTATCGGAACAGGCTACACCCCGGAAGACATACTCGACACTATTAAACAGTTCGGGATAAAAAAGATAAACCGTGCCGACCGTATTTCCATGCTGATGGACGAATTAGTCGACCTCAACATCCTCAGAGAAACCGACAACGGAAGATATGTCTTCTCACGTCAGAACTTCATGCAGCTGATGGGCAGCTATGAAGAGATCTTCTACAATCTCTGCAAATATGCAGACGCAGATGAAAAGAGGTGATTCATATGGGGGCTGAAGTATGGTGGAAAAAGATAAGCAACGCTTCCCGTCTATCAGAGGACGTGGTGCGCTCTGTCAGAAACAGGGAGTCAGTCCTGGTCAGTCTGGCAAACGCGCCGTTCGCCGGGGACTTCGCCAGACTGACGATGGAATCGCTGCGCATGACGGATTCAGTCAACACCCTGGAACAGATAGCGGACGATTCTGCAATACCAGTGGAGGACCTCCTGTTTCAGGAATACTGTCCACCGGACGCTGCAAGCATGTACTTCCCTACTCCCGGGAACAGTAAAACCGACTTTCTAGCACACTGCGACCAGTTCATGCTTAATACCTCCACAGCATGGGTGATGGCCAGCGGTAATCGGGTCACCGAATGGGTCGGATTCATCAAAAAGTACGCCTCAGTGTGCAACAATGACCGGCACGCCGTTTTCGTGATACAGGTAAACAATGACCCTGTGCAGCCCGTCGGGGACAGGAACATCATGTATATCGCTGCTTCTGACTATATATCTCCATATGATTACTACGTCTACTACATGCTGAAAACCTCGGAGATCAGCAGCTGTTCAACACTTAAGAAGCAGTATATTTCAGAGATCCTGACATCATTCTGCGCAGAAGATGTCGTTACAGCTGACTTCATGATTGGTTCCTGGCTGGATATTGTGAAGACACCGATCGAACTGTATACCAGACACTGTCCTGAATATGTTCCGCAGGAAGAGCTCCAAAGCCGGCTGTGGCGTGCACAGATGAAGGTGCTGTTCCCTGAGATTGAGAACGCAAGATACCGTATAGTACAGAAGAATCTCGTCCAGATACAACAGGCGCTCCCATACAAGACCGTATACGGTCTTGAGATCAAAGAACCTTTCGAATTGGATCTCGGGAACCTGCTTGGGATGATCAAAGGCGGACGGATCACCCTTCACAGTAAAGATTATCAGGAAATATCCGATCTCAAGCTAATCAGGAACAGCCTTGCCCACATGAAACCATTCCAGTACAACGAAAAACTGGAAAAGCTGCTGAGCTGAAACACACTTGATTTACGTAAAATGCCCCGCAGCTATGTGGGGCATTTGGTATTTGTCATCGGCAATATGTTCGTAATCAAATATAAAGTCCGGTAGTGTTCCTGCGTTATACATTTCATTGAGCGATAAGACGTAAGTAAGCTTCAGCTACGCCGAGAAAACGTAATTTGCTCGAACATGGCAACTCCACAATCGGCAAAGCATCAAAACAATAACGATTTCGCAACACTTTTATAACGATTTCGATATTTTATTTCGGGATAGACGAGAATAACGGCTTTGATATCTGCGGAGTGTACGACCCTGCGGACCTCCAGAAAAAGATAATGGAGCAGGCTCTGCAGATGGAGCCGGAGCTCCGTCCGCTGTGCACGGTAACAAATATCGGCGGAAAAACCGTCGTAAGCGCGGAGATCCAGGAAATAGACAACGAGCTGAAGCCCTGATTCTACAAGGGCGTTGGTCGGCTGAAAGGCTCATACGTCCGCGTGCAGGGGACGGAAATGGGCAGTGACAACGCAGTCGGCGAGCACTTCATTGACAACGCGCGTATCGACGGAAACATCGTAAAATTTCAAAGGCAGGCTGTCGATAAACTACCTGATGGCGCACATAATTCGCCCGCTTGTCGGGCAGGGGAAAATAAGGCTCGCCATTCCCGACAAACCCCGCAGCAAAAATCAGAAATATTACAGCTGAATTGACCCCCGTTCGTCCGAAACGACAGGAAGCTTTCGATGAACGGAAAGCAGCTGTTATCGTTCTCGTGCCAGCGCTCCGAGGACTTCTGCAAGGACGTGTAGTAATAATTTTTGTAGGTGTTGATCCGCTCCTCAATCGACACATATTTTCCCACGCGGAACGCTTTTCGGGAGATGATGGGGTACTTTGAAATTGAAGAAATCTGACCTAAATTTTTAAAATTTTCTGAAAACTACTTAAAAACTCAAAAGGAGCGTGTATAATATAATCAAGCAGGGGGAAGTTGTACCATTTTTCGCAGTCCTTGCACCTCGGTACAGGTCAACCTCCGCAAAGGAAAGCAATCCCGAATCACACGACTGCTTTTTATTATTTTTTTAAAAGGAGGAATTTTATATGGATCTACCATGTAAGCTTCAAAAGCCACCTGACACAGGACCTTCTTACTACTATCATTATCGTAGTAACTGTTGTCCTCCATTCAAGTTGCCATATCCGGTCAATTTGATCTTGTTGCTGATGTTGGCGCCATTGATTCTGTTAAGCCTGTTGACGGCGCTTAAGGTCCCGTGGCTTCCACTAGACTGGATGGATCTCAACTTGATGAGCTGTGCTGTGAATGCAGCGATTCTTACTGTCGAATTGTCGAACGTGCGGTTATTCCATCGAACTAATATATGCAGCCCTCCGTTCAGAATGCTATATCAAATGAAACTGGTTCAGCTGCTGCTCCTGACGTCATTGCTTATGTTGAGGCTGGTGGATCCTACTTAAAGTTCCCTGGCTTCACCAAGAATGGATGGATCCTCACTTACTCAATTGTTCGGCAAATATACTGCATTTTACCACTGATCTATTGGGCATATTGCTATTTATATATGAACATATCCCACGACAAGTCCTGAAATTTGGGTATGCTAAAGATCATCTAATAATTGTAGAATTTAACTCGATGATTACAATCACGAGTTACTTACACTGCTCCAAAAGCAGTCAAGTATCAAAAACAAACATAGATACGCGAGCATTATTACGTAGAATTCGCGAAAAAAACAAAACGAGTTTTATCATAAATTGCTCAACTAAGTTAATTTTCATGTGTATATCGTTTTATGATGAACGATTCAAACTGGATCGCGATTTAGCGATTACGGTTCTCATGAAAGCAATGATTATAGTTGCTAATATTATTTTTAAATTATAAGGAGTTCGCAAAAATGTCGACTCCGGTAAAAAACCAACGGCGCAGACATGCGGACAGCGGCTTTTTACAGATAAATTATAACAAAGAGGCTGTTGCGCAGCAATGTGCAACAGCCCTTTAATTATTTAGACCCCAGAATATCCTCGAGAGTATCCGCCGCGGCCTCGTCCGCGAAGCGAATCGCGTGCGCATAAATATTCCCCGTCGTAGAAATACTTGAATGCCCCAGCCTGCTCGACACCGTTTTCAGCGGAACTCCCCCGGCGATGAGCAGCGTAGCGTTAGTATGCCGCAGACCGTGGATACTCACGTCCGGAAGCCCCTTGCGCACGATGAACTTGTGAAACCACTTCGACAGCGCCTCTGGGTTGAGCATTCCCCCGTCCCACGCCGTGAAAATGCGGTCGCTTTCCTGCCAGAGCGAGCCTAACTCCGCCCTGCGCCCCTCCTGCCACGCGCGGTACTCCTCCAGTAAATCCAGCGCGGACTTCGGCAGGCGGAGTATCCTGTGCGAGCCGTCCGTGTTCGTGTCGTCCACGAACACGCCGCACTCCGGGGAGTACAGCAAACTCCTCTCCACGGAAATGCACCCGGTCTGCACGTTGAGGTCGCTTCACTCCAGTCCGAGTAATTCCCCGCGGCGTAACCCCGAATATATCAGCATTCTGACCATCACCGAGTAATCATACGGCTCGTCAGACAGCGCCGCAATTACCTCCGAAACTCCTTTCTCGTCGAGGTAGCGGCTTTCCCTGCGGCGCATTTTCGGGGGCTTCACGCGCTCGCAGGGATTCGAGTAGATGACCTGCCAGCTCACCGCCGTGCTGAAAATTACGGACAGCAGGCGGTGGTAATGCCGTATAGTATTCGCGGAGAGCGTCCCGCCCTCGTCGGCGGTGAACAGCTCGTCGAAATCCGCTCCCAGTACTGCGCAGACTCGCTCTGCGGTATCCCCGGTGACTTTCCCGCCCGCAAACATACTCTGCGATGTCCGCTTGGAAATTCCTGCGGCGGTGAAGAACGCTTTCCGCGTTGCGAAGCGCTCCGCCGCCAGTTCCCCGACTAACTCGGTGGCGGTGAAATACTCGTCCCCGCTCACGCCGACGTCCGACAGATTATCGTAGAACGCCAGCAGGTGGGTCGGGCGTATGTCCGAAATTTTCATCTTCCCGAACGCCGCGTTTATGCGCGGAAGCATGGACGGGTCGCTTCCTTTTCCGCCTGCGCTTCCGTCATGCCGTAGGGCGGCTTCCAGGTGCGGGTCTTCATTATGCGCTTTCCCTTGGCGTTGAAGCCGCAGGACGCGCGGAGTTCGTACGCGTTGCCGCGTCTGCGTTTGCTAGGCATGGGTTTCTCCTTTCAACAATGTGCAGCCGCAATATCCGCTTCGCGGAAAACGCTGACGCCGCATAGTCGAAGCCAAAGAGCGAGGGAATAAGCGCAGCGTTTCCCGTGGACAGCCGCGCAACCAAGCTTCGACGGGGACATTGTGTCGCAATCTTTCAGCACGCTCTCCTACGCGATTCCCCGTCCACGACCACATGGCGGCAGCGCTCCCGCAGGCGGTCGAAGATTCTCCGCATACCGATACTTGACTTCCACGCCTCGTCAGGGTTGAGGTTAGTCGTGACGATAAGCGGCTTGCCGCTGCGGTAGCGCTCGTCCACTATCTCGAAAAGCTTGTCGGTGGTAAAATCGTTCAGCGCCGTGGAGCCGAGGTCGTCCAGCACCAGCAGGTCAACTTTGCGTATCTTAGCGAGTATCTTCTCCGCAGATTCATAGCTGCAAAGCGCCCTCACAAGCGGCTGGAGTGTTGTCACCCACGCGGTACAGCCGCGGTCTATCACAGCATTAGCGATACAGCAAGCATAGAACGTCTTTCCCGTGCCGACGTTCCCGGTGAACATAATTCCATGCTGCTCCAGCGCAGGCTGAAAGTTCTCCGCATACGCCCGCGCCGCTTTCGACAGAATGTGCTCGGGACGGTCGTCCCTGTCGAAAGTCATGTTGCGGTAGGCGAGGTCGTTAAAGCAATCGTCGCGGTTAAGTTCTTCTGCTGTATCCCATAACGGTGCGTTGTAATCTTTACTGCTCATAATTTCTCCTTTCAGAACGGGTAATCCGCCGGGTCTACATCGCCGGACATCTCCAGGATATTCGGGTGTAATCCGCCGTTAGTGTAATCGGTCTGCGCTGGGACTGCCTGCGTGCTGTTCCGGTTGTCGTAATTGCCTTCCAGCACCTTGGTGTAATTCTCGGGCTTTAACAGCCAGTCGAAGCCGGCTTTCCAGCCGGTGGAATTACGCTTCGTCAGGAAATCGGAAGCCTCCGCTTTGCGGAACAGCTCCGTTAATTTCTCCTGCCCTACCGCGTTCAGCGCGGACTGAACCGCCTTCCTGCGTGGCTCGGTCATTCCGCTGACCTTATTCAGCGAAGCGCATATCGAATTGAACTGACTGATAACCTCGTCACAACCGCGCGTTTCCCCCGCCGGGGGTAAGGGGGAGTCTATCTCTGACTCTTTCTCTTTCTCTAACTCTATCTCTGTCGTCACGCTTTTTGTCACTGGTGACGTCACTGCGCTGTCACACTGTGACGCAGGTGTGACACCAGTTTCGTCACTTTTCTTGGATCGCAGTCGACGCATTCGCTCGGCGCTGGAGGATTCCGACCCCATCAGCTTCATCATCTCAGTGAGGAAGAGCTTGTCGCCGTCAAGCTCCGCAACGCGGGCTTTCGTGAGCATTTCGATGGTCTTTTTAACGCGGGCGACCGGCTCGTTTATCGCGATGGATATCTCGTCCGCAAGCGACGGCGTGAGTTCTCCGCGCTCGATAACGCCGTTGGATTTGAGCGAGTAGAGCGCCATTTCGAGGTAGGTCAGCACCAGGCTGTCGCCGTTTTTGAACGTGCGCATAGCCTTTATGTAGGTCTCGTTGAAGAAAGTTTCCCGGAGCTTCAGCCAGAAAAATTTTTTCTCCACGCTTATCCTATCCTCATTATTCCCTTAGCGGGACGCGCGAACGACGGCTTCTCGGCAGGCTCTGCGGGAATCACGGGCTTGCCCTCATCGGGAGCCAGCGTGCACGCCGCGAAGAACTCGCTCATGCTGTCCACGTTCACGAATATTCTGCCGCCGATACGTACCGCCTTTATTTTACCCTCCTCCGCGAGAACCCGCACGGCGTACCGCGTAAGCCCGAAAAGCTCCGCGGCTTTCGTGATGTTCTCCATGTGCGGCAGGGACTTCGGCTCGGTTGCTGTGGTTTCGCTGGTGGTGATGTTTTCTGTCATTTGGGGTACTCCTTTCAATTAGATGAACCTGCACGGAGTTTCCCGTGCTTTTCCGTAAGTCCATGATATATCCCTTGGAACTGCAATTTACTGCAAAGTTTTTTGGGACTAGAATTTTCCGGCGCTTGCATTTTTTAGATCAATATGGTATAATAAACGCAAGCGTTTATTATATGGTAACCTCTAAAAACCCACAAAAATTAAGGCAAATAGAGGCATTTAGCATAATCGGTCAAATATTGACCTGCAAACAATGCTTTGAAAAGGTAACTTTACCTTGATCGTTACCTTTTAGTTGAAAAAGGGCACAGTTATCCCATATCAGGCAGAGGCTCGTTTTAAGTAACTGTACCTGCAAAAGTTATATACCAGATTGGTGATTCCGATA
>OGIK01001246.1_pt1 | contig 24533 bp, 17 predicted proteins | sample 1571781 | NCBI WGS metagenome assembly OGIK01 (sample SAMEA2581956, study PRJEB24529) | metagenome | biome: Human gut stool | place: China | collected 2011
CTTTTCGCCCCGTTACCCCTTTGAAGTCAATGGGTTGAATTTACGGAAGTGCCCTTGACTTTAGGTAAATATTTGTTTCACCTTCTTGCGAATAGATTAAGATGCTTTGCTCTCTAGATCTAAGGGATTTTGTTATTGTCCCGTCCCTTCATCTTGAGCCTTTATCAGGTTTCACTGTGTTAACGGGAGAAACCGGTGCGGGGAAGTCCATCCTCATTGATGCACTACAACTCATTCTGGGTGCGAGAGGCGACGTTGGCGTGGTTCGCGAGGGGGCGGAACGCACGCAGATTGTGGCGGAATTCTCTCCCTCGGATCGATCCAAAAGATGGTTGTGCGCCAATGATCTCGATACGGGTGAGGACACGCTCCTCATTCGCAGAACGGTTGACGTGAAGGGACGGTCGCGTGCATGGGTAAACGGGATCGCCGTTACGGCCGCACAGTTGCGCGAGCTCGGCGAAACGCTCGTGGACGTGCATGGACAGCATGTCCATCAGTCGCTTCTCAAGTCTTCTTATCAGTTGAAGCTCTTGGACGATTTCGCGGAGAACGGGGACGTTCTCAAGAAAGTTCGGGAAGCGTTCGAAATCTGGACGAAAGCTCGAAAAACTTTGGAAGAAGCTACGGCCAATGCCGATGCTCTGGCGGAAAAAACGGAACGCCTGCAGTGGATGATCGAGGACCTGGAGTCGCTTAGTCCCAAGAAAAACGAATGGGAGTCGCTCACGCAAGAACATTCACGTCTTGCTCACGGCGTCGCCATCCGAGAAGGGTTGGCTGCGGCGTTGGAAACGCTGCACGACGGTGAAGTGAACGCAACCGAACTGTTGGCGTCGGTTCACGGAAAGTTGATGGGGTTGGCCCGTTACGATGGACGGCTTGCCGCCATTGCCGAAACGCTCTCAACGGGAATGGATCTCGTGGAAGAAGCCGCACAGGACGTGATGCGTTATATCGACCGAAATGACCTGGACGAAGAACATTTCGAAAAGGTGGATCGCCGCGTGTCGGCCTATTACGAGCTCTCAAGAAAATTTCGTTGCGAACCCGAAACGCTCTTTGAGCGGTTGGAGAATGCTCGAAGCGAATTGAAAAATCTTACGTCCTCGAAGGACGTGAAGGCACTCGAGCGCGCGGAAAAGAAGGCGCTTGAAACCTATCACGCAAGGGCGGTGGAACTCACCCAACGTCGTGAAGACGCAGGAAAGCGCCTGGCCAACGCCGTAACGGAAGAAATGCAGACGCTCGCCATGAAGGGTGCTCGAATGGAAACGGCCTTGATTCCGAATCAACCGTCGGCAAACGGGTCGGAACATTGTGAATTCCTGATTGCCGGACATGCGGGGGTTCTGACGAGGTCGCTGCAGAAAGTTGCCTCGGGCGGTGAACTCGCCCGCATCAGTTTGGCGATTGCCGTCATCACCGCCAAGATCACGCCGGTGCCCACATTGATTTTTGACGAAGTGGACAGCGGCATTGGGGGCGCCACGGCCGAGGTGGTGGGGCGACTCCTTCGCCAGTTGGGAAGCGACCGTCAGGTTTTGTGCGTGACACACCTTCCTCAGGTCGCAGCCTGCGGGCATCATCATTGGCGCGTGGAAAAGACGCAGAGAGACGGAAAAACGCAGAGCAACCTGCGCGTTCTCTCGCCCGACGACCGCGTGGAGGAAGTGGCGCGAATGTTGGCCGGCATCTCCATTACGGACAGCACCAAGTCGGTCGCGCGGGAAATGCTCGCGCAACCGACCGAATAAAGGCGTTCAGACTGCACAAAGGCGGGTGAGTTCTCCGAGCACCGCCTCGACGGAGGGCCATCCGTCTTTTTCGTTGCCCAAAACCACTGCATTGGGGTTCCAGGGACTCGTACGAGTAATGTCCGTGACGCCGATGAGCGTGATTTGCGGCGCCGAAACCGCGGCTGCGATGTGGCTCACCCCCGAATCGTTGGCCACGACGACCGCCGCTTTCCTGGCGAGCGCCGCAAACGTGCCGAGTGTCGTGGGCGGAAGAATACGGGCGTCCGGACAGGCTTTCTTCGCTTCAGCCGCTTCGTCGGGGGAAGGAAAGACGATGGGTTCGATTCCCATTTCCCGAAGAGGTGCGCAGAGCGCGTTGAAGTGCGGCCAAGACTTCTTTTTTCCGTGGTGCACGCCGCGCGCAACGGGGGCGAGCAGTGCAAAACGTTCGGGAATGTCGTGCTTTTCAATGAGGTTGCGGGCTCCCGCTTCGTGACGCGTCAGTAGTTTGAGCTCCAATTTCGGCGGAACTTCATCCCAAGCGGGCTTCGCGCCCCAGGCAAGGAGCGCGGAGTGTGCGAGCGTGAAAAAGCGCTTCACCTCGTGCATCTTGCCGGGTTCCGGCAACTTCTTGTCAAGGAGAAATCCGCGGCCGTCCGTGCCGAAACCGGCACTGGCGACGCGGCCGATCGTAAAAAGCAGGGCGGAACTGAAGGAATTGGGAAAGAGAAGTCCGCGCGGTTTCTCTCCGAGGACTGCGGCAAGGCGGCGGATGCGGCCCATGTCTTCCGTTACGTGGCCTTCGATGGGGTCGAAGCGCCACCCCATGCCGGCAAACAAGTCTCCCGCCCAACGCTTTCCGACGAGAACGGGCATGAAGCCGCTTTGCTCGAGCAACTGAAGTCCGGGCAACGCCATGCAGCAGTCGCCGATGTGATTGGGAAGTCGACAGAGAATGTTTGGCATGAGAGTCCTTTTTACGAACTGTGAATTTCGTGCGGAGCCTTGGCATTGTAGCGGGTAAGCCGCTATGATGAGTAGCCTTTTGACTGATGGAAGTACGTAACGAATGAAGCACATTCCGATTCTCAGCAATCCCTACATGATGCGGCTCTTCCGCTATCTGCCGCCCTACAAGTGGCTCATTATCGGAGCGGCGGTCGCGATGGTCGTGTCGGGGGGCGCTTCATCCCTCATCGCTTTGGTGTTGGGAAAACTCACCGACATGGGTTTTTACGACAAGGACCCCTCGGTGATCTATTGGGCGCCCATTGCTCTTATCGGCATCTCCATCATTCACGGCGGATCCCAGTATCTGAGCCAGTTTTTACTCGTTCGGGTTTCGCAGAACGTGTTGATCAAAGTTCGCACGCTCATGTTCGATCGGGTCCTGCACTGGGACAACTACCTCATTCAAGAAAACAAATGCGCGCGCATTCAGGCGAAGTTCATCAACGAAGCTTCTACCGCTCTGGGCAATGCCGCCTCCATCATGACGACGATCATTCGAGACAGCATTCAGATCGTCAGTCTTGTCTGCGTACTGATTTATCACAACTGGCGTCTGACGCTCCTCACTTTCGTGGTTGCTCCGCTTTTGGCTATTCTCCTGCGTTGGGTGAATAAACGCATCAAGCGGCTTACCACGCAGACGCAGAATATCTTCGGCCAACTCATCGGTACGCTTCAGGAGTCCTATGAAGGTCAGCGCGTGGTGAAGATATACAACGGATATGAATATGAAACAAAGCGCTTTTTCGAGGTCAACAACACTCTGAAGAATCTCCTTTTGCGCACGCAACGCGTGAAGGCGGCGGCGACGCCTCTTACCCAGCTCATCACGATGTCCGCCGTTTCGGTCGTGGTCGTCGTGGCGCTTTTGCAGGCGCAGTCGGGGTCTTTGACCATGGGGGAATTCACGACCTTCCTTTCGGCCATGCTCCTGCTTATGCCGCCGATTCGTCATCTTTCCACGCTGAATGGTTCGACCGCCGCGATGACGGCTGCTGCGGAGAGTCTTTTTCAGACGATTGATGCGGAACCCGAGAAAGATCCTGGCACTCGTGAGTTGGAGAACTATCAGGGTGCGGTTCGGTTTGAAAATGTTGGCTTTACGTATCCGGGGCAGAAAAAGCCGGCCGTGGAGAGCTTCACGCTTGACGTGAAGCCCGGAGAAATGATTGCTTTGGTGGGGAGTTCCGGTTCGGGTAAGTCCACTCTCGTCAACATGATTCCCCGCTTCTGGGTGCCCACGCAGGGCGAAATCTATTTCGACGGCGTACCTCAGAGTGAACTGACGCTCGCCTCCTTGCGCTCTCAAATTGCTCTGGTGAGTCAGGAAGTCATCATCTTCGACGACACCATTGCCGGGAACATCGCATACGGTTGCAAAGACAAAGTGACGCGTGAACAGATCGAACGGGCGGTCGAAGCTGCTGCACTGACCGATTGGATTGCAACCCTGCCCGACGGTCTGGATACGCAGGTCGGCAATGCCGGCAATCGTCTGAGTGGAGGACAACGTCAACGCATTTCTATCGCACGAGCGTTCCTCAAGGACGCGAAGATCCTCCTTCTTGATGAAGCGACCAGTGCTCTGGACGCGGAAAGCGAACGCTATATTCAGGAATCTCTGAGGTCTCTGATGGAAGGACGTACCTCCTTTGTGGTGGCGCACCGTCTTTCCACGATTCGCGATGCCGACCGCATTGTTGTCATGAATCAGGGCAAGGTCACCGAAATCGGCACGCACGATGAATTGTTGGCTCAAGACGGAGAATATGCGCACTTGTGTCATTTGCAGCGTTTGACACACACCTGACGCATCAACATCGAAGCGATGAACGTTTGGCAGGAAAAATGAAAGTCGGCTTGTTTTTGCATCGATATTTTCCATTTGGCGGACAGCAGAGGGATTTTCTGGGAGTGGCGAAGGCTTTGATTGCCGAAGGTCATACTCCGGAGGTCTTCGTGATGGATAAAACCGAACCGATCCCTTTGCCGGATGATGTTCCGATTCATTGCATTCGTTGCAATGCCATGACCAATGCCGGTCAGGCGAAGCAATTTTCTGTAAAAGCTTCGTCCCTGGCCGATCAATTGGGGGTGAACGTGCGATTGGGGTTCGTCAAGATGCAGAAGCTCGATTTTTATTTCTGCGCGGATCCTTGTCTGAGGGCCAAAGTTCCTTCCTGGAAGGCTTGTCTTCCCCGTTATCGCACGTATCTCCAACTCGAGGCGGAAACCTTTCGCAAGGAAAGCAAGACACGCTATTTCGCTTTGGCGGACGAACAAGTGGAGGCGTATGCAAATTACTACGGAGTGGACTGGCACCGTTTTGAAGTACTGTTGCCCAATCTGCATCCGTCGCTGCAAAACGGTTCTTCAGAACGAGAACCCGGTTTGAGAGTGCTTTTTGTGGGTTCTGATTTTCGAAGAAAAGGTCTGGATCGACTCTTGGCGGCCTGTGCCAAGATAGATGGCCGCCAAGGAGATGTTCAACTAGAAATCATCATCGTCGGGAAAGGCGAGGTTCCTTCGGATCTTTGTCAGGCTTGCGAGAAAAACGGTTGGATGGTTCGTGCCGTAGGGCCGCAACTGGACGTCCGCTCTTTTTACGCAACAAGCAGTGTTTTGATTCATCCTGCCCGATCGGAGCCGGGCGGTTTGGTGTTGCTCGAAGCTATGTCGCAGGGACTTCCTGTCATTGCGACGGACGTGTGCGGCTATGCCCGCTTTGTCCGAGAGGGAAATGCCGGTTGGGTTCTCTCCGAAACTTCGATCGAAGAGTCTTTGCCGAAAATACTGCAGGAAATCCTGTCGTCTCCCGCCACGTTGACACAAAAAGGAGCGAAAGCACTCTCGTACGTGCATGCCAAGGATTTCTTTAGCTCTCACTACCACATTGCGAAAACGCTGTTGCAGGGAGTAGTCGCATGAAATTGATTTTGAAAAAGCCGTTTGACCAATGGGGGCAAAGGGCATTTGAGGAAGTGCGGTCTTTGCAGGGAACCATTGCGCGGTCCTTGGAAACGAGAAAAACCCTTCGTTTTGAAATGGAAGGGCGCGCTTACTACGTCAAATACCACAAAGGTGGTAGCGTTGGGGAGTTGCTGAAGAATCTTTTGAGTCTCCGGATGCCCGTATTCAGTGCCAAAAACGAATGGGAGGCGATCGAACATCTGCACCGCCACGGAGTGGACACCATGACGGCCGTTGCCTACGGTTATCGCGGCGTGGCGCCTTTGTGGACGGAATCGTTTTTGATCACCGAAGAACTCAAGAACTGCGTCAGCCTTGCTGAAGTGTTCTCAAGTGGCATTTGGAAGACTTTGACGCTACTCGAGCGTAGAAACCTTGTTGTTTTGCTTGCAGAAACGGTGAAAGGGATGCATGAAGCAGGGGTAAACCATCGTGACTGCTATCTCTGCCACTTTCTTTGGAATCGTGCTGAAAACAGACTTTACATCATCGATCTGCATCGTTCCCAAATTCGTGCAAACGTTCCTCATCGCTGGCTTTTGAAGGATATTGCCTCCCTCTATTTCTCCTCTCTGCCGCAAGATATTCCTTCTACGTACTTTATGAGATTCGCAAAAATCTATGGTCAAGAGAGATTGAAGGATCTACTTCCGTCGATCTCGAAAAAAGTGGAAAAAATTCAGCGTCACAACAAGAGCTTGTTAGAAAAACGAGGATTCTTGTGACGTAGGCGCAAATTAATGGATGTAGTTTCGCTTGGAAACAACCAGAATTTTTTTGAATACATCTCGTTGGAACGAAAATGATCAGCGTACTTTCGATTTTTCGAGTGGGACTGGGACCTTCTTCGTCCCATACTGTCGGTCCCATGCGCGCCGGTTTGGATTTTGTGAAGCAACTTGCCAAGAAGGGATTGCTTCGTCGTGTAACCCGTGTTTCGGTCCATCTGATGGGGAGTCTTGCGGCAACCGGAAAGGGGCACGGTACGGATTCTGCGTGTCAGCTTGGGTTGATGGGCCTGCCTCCGGAAACGACGAGCCCGGATCAGGCGGGAGCGTCCTTGAAGCTAGTAAAAGAAGACTTGAAACTGGTTCTGAATGGAGAGCTTTCGATCGCCTTCGATCCGGATCGGGACATTTCCTTTGCTGCCGACGAGGTTGCTTCTTTCCACACCAATGCCGTGGACTTCTCTGCGTATGCCGGTGAAGAGCTTCTTTACAAGAGACGCTTTTATTCCATTGGCGGAGGCTTTGTGGTGGCTGGGCAGGAGCAACATCCCGAGCTTCCGGAAAGCGTGGAAAAGGACTCGAAATCTCCGCAGGCAGAAGTGCCGTATCCGTACAAGACGGCACGGGATTTGATCGGTTATGCCCTCAAAACACGACAGTCCATTGCGGACGTCGTGATGGCCAATGAATCCGTTTCCCAAACCAAGGAGCTCGTTAACGAAAAATTGGATGCGATCTGGGGGGTAATGCATGCTTCGCTCGAACGAGGTCTGCAACAGACGGCTCCGCTTCCCGGACCTCTTCAGGTGGCTCGTCGAGCTAAGCGTTTGGCGGACGAATTGCACCGTGCGACCGACAACGATCCTTTGGCCGTTTTGGATTGGGTGACGGCGTATGCGATGGCGGTGAGCGAAGAAAATGCCGCCGGTGGCCGTGTGGTGACGGCTCCCACGAACGGTGCGGCGGGGGTCATTCCCGCGGTCATTCAGTACTACCTGAATCATTTGCCCGATGCCGATCCGCTTAAGGTGCGGGAGTTCTTGTTGACGGCGGGTGCCGTCGGCATTCTCTACAAGGAAAACGCCTCCATCTCCGGTGCGGAAGTCGGTTGTCAGGGGGAAGTTGGCGTTGCTTGTTCCATGGCTGCGGCTGGACTGACTGCCGTCATGGGAGGAACCGTCCAACAAGTCGAAAATGCTGCGGAAATCGCGATGGAGCACAATCTTGGGCTCACTTGTGATCCGGTCGCGGGACAAGTGCAAATTCCCTGCATCGAACGAAACGCGATCGCCGCAGTGAAGGCGATCTGTGCCGCCCGCATGGCGCTTCGTGGAAACGGTTCGCACTACATCAGCTTGGACCAGGTGATTCGCACGATGTATGAAACGGGCAAGGACATGCAGAGCAAATACAAGGAAACAAGTCAGGGAGGCCTGGCCGTTTGCATTGTTGAGTGCTGATGTCCATTGCGTTATCGAGAACCGCTGAAAGGGAAGATTTTTCGTGGAACAAATATTAATCAACCTCACTCCTCGCGAAACCCGAGTGGCCGTGGTTGGAGACGGCGTTCTTCAGGATCTGTTCGTCGAACGTGTCTGCGCCAAGGGTTTGGTGGGAAATGTTTACCTCGGACGAGTGGTGCGGGTCCTGCCGGGTATGCAGAGCGCTTTCGTGGATATCGGTCTCGAACGAACGGGTTTTCTGCATGTGGCGGACTTGTTTGAGGCACACGCTGAGGATGGTGAAACCAAACCCATCGAACATGTTCTGCATGAAGGGCAGGCGTTGATGGTGCAGGTCGCCAAGGATCCGATCGGAACCAAAGGCGCTCGCCTTACCACGACCATTTCTCTGGCCGGTCGCAAGCTTGTCTATCTGCCTCGAGATCCCCATATTGGTGTCTCTCAGCGAATCGAAGATGAGGCGATGCGAGAGCATCTCAAAGAATTGCTCACGAGCATTCGTCCTGAAACGGAAAAGGGTGGGTATATCATCCGCACCAGTGCGGAAGAGGGCGCTACGGCAGAAGAGTTTGAGCAAGATATGGCCTACCTCGGGCGACTTTGGAAGGAAATTCGTGCAAGCCGAGACACGAAACCTGCTCCATCGTTGCTGTACCAGGATCTCTCGCTTGCGCAGCGAGTGCTTCGCGACATGGTCCATCAAACGACCGAAGCGATCGAGATCGACGACGAAAAGAGCTATGCGGAGCTCGTTGAGTTTGCCGAGCGTTTCGTTCCGGACGTGCGCGGGCATTTGAAACTCTACAGAGGAGAACGTCCCCTCTTTGAATTGCATGGCATCGAAGAAGAAATCGCACGAGCTCTGGAACGTCGCGTGGATCTGAAAAGCGGTGGCTATCTCGTCTTCGACCAGACGGAAGCCATGACGACCATCGACGTCAATACGGGACGATTCGTCGGCAAACGTGATTTCAGCGACACGGTCTTCAAAACCAATTTGGAGGCGGCACAGGTCATTGCTCGGCAACTTCGTCTGCGCAATCTCGGCGGCATCATCATCATCGACTTCATCGACATGGCTTGTGACGAGCATCGGGAGGCGGTGTTGGCGGAACTTCGCCGGTCGATCGCGACGGATCGCACCCGCATGACGGTGAGTGACTTCACCGAGTTGGGACTGGTCGAAATGACGCGAAAGCGCACTCGCGAATCGCTTGCGCACGTTCTTTGCGAACCCTGTCCGGTCTGCGGCGGTCGCGGAGAACTCAAGACGGCCCGTACGGTCTGCTACGAAATCATGCGTGAAATCGTGCGTCTATCTCGGCAGTATCAGGAAACCAAAGAATTTCGCATCGTGGCGAGCGAAGTGGTGATCGACATGTTGCTTGAGGAAGAGTCTGCGGCATTGGAACTCCTTCAAAACTGCGTACAAAAGCCTGTGCTGTTGGAAGTGGAATCGAGCTACCACCAGGAAGACTACGACGTCGTTTTGGCGTAAAAGGAATGGAACTCATGGAAGAGGCGAATCATACGTTTTACTGGTATGACCTGGAAACTTTCGGGTTGGACCGCAGACGCGACCGTCCCACGCAATTTGCCGGATGCCGTACCGATGCCAATTTGAATTTCTTGGAAGGCGGTTCGGGCGAAACGTTGTACATGCGGCCCAGCGAAGACTATCTTCCTTCCCCCGAAAGCGTCTTGCTGACGGGTATTACGCCTCAGGAATGTCTCGAACGCGGACTCCCCGAGCATGACTTTGCCAGAGAGGTGTGGAGTCGCTTCAATGCTCCGGGCACCATCAGCATTGGGTACAACACGCTCGGGTTCGACAATGAGGTTTGTCGTTTCCTCTTCTGGCGAAATTTCCAAGATCCCTATTCACATCAGTGGATGAATGGTTGCGGCATCTGGGATCTGTATCCGGTAATCGTCGCGTATTGGGCTCTTCGTGGTGAGGGGATCGTTTGGCCGGACTGGAAGGATGTAACGGTTCGACAACCGGAAGAAGAACGCAGCGGCGTTTGCTTCCGTTTGGAAGAACTCGCCAAGGCCAATGGAATTTTGCACGATCATGCCCATGATGCCCTGAGCGATGTGTTGGCGACCGTGGGTTTGGCGCGGCTCCTGAAGGAAAAGGCTCCGAAGTTTTGGCGATGGGCTTTGGAAAACCGCACCAAAGCGAGGGTGATCGAAGCCTTGGGCCAAGGACCAGTTGTCTGTGTCAAGACGATTTTCGGTCAGCAAAGAGGTTATACGGCCATCGTCAAGAAGTTGGCGGTCAACCCGCAAAGTCCGAATGAAGTGTGGGTTTGGGATCTCTCGGAGGATCCTTCGAATCTACCGAACCTGACGCAGGAGGAGTGGCAGCGTCTCCTTTTTGCCAAGAAGGGTACTCTGCAGGAGGGCGAAAAGCGTCTGCCGATTTACCGCATCAATGTGAGCTCCTGCCCCTTTGTCTGCTCCAACTTGAAGGTTCTCTCGGACGAGCGGGCGGCAAAATATGGGATCGACAAGGCCCTATGTCTGCGAAACTCCGAAATCCTGAGCGATGTGATTCCGAAGTTGGGTGGTGCGGTGACTGCACAGTGGGAACGAAAGGAAAGTCTCCCGACGGATGTGGACGTAGCGCTTTACCAGAAAGGGTTTGACTGCACGAAGCATGATCGTGATCTGAAGAAGCGGCTCTCTTCCCTCTCGGCCTCGGACCTTGGTGAAGGAAATACCTCCTTTGATGATGCGGATTTCAATGAACTCCTGTTCCGCAGTCGAGGCCGCAACGCTCCCGACAGTTTCAGCGATGAAGAGCGCTGTAGCTGGCGCAAACACTGTGCTGAGACTCTTCGAGACGGAAAGGGCGGAGCCCGAACCATTTCCCAGTACTTCGACGAAATTGACCGATTGCAGGAAGAACATCTCGACGATGAAGCCGCTTGTGAGAAGTTGGAGCTCCTCTATGAGTGGGGAGAACGCCTAGGCGAAAACTTCTCGTCGTAATTGCACTGCGCCGGCGCTAGACTTAGAAACACAGAACTCTCTTAAGAACCGAATGTGAGGCATCTTATGCTCAAGACCTACGGTATTGTTTCCGGCCTCGCCCCCAAGGGCGCCGTGACCATGAAGTCGGCTCTTCTTTCTGCTGCCGCGAACAAGGGCCTGCAGGTGGAAGTGGCGATGGACGACCGCATCCCGCCCGTGGACGCTCCCGATGCTCGTACGGCGTTGGCCGATCGAAAAATTACGGTAATGGATGCCGTGTCGGCTTTGGCCGGAGAAGGTGTTGCCGCCGTCTTGGTGGCGGGACTCCAGGCGCAAACCTTCCTCCCTGAAGTGCAGACCGAGACGCAAGTTCCGGTGGTGTCCCTGTGGAACGTTGTCGCTGAATATGCTCAAAAGAAGGGGATAACCAAGATCGGTGTGCTCGGAGGCGTTGACGCGGCGGAAAAGAAGGGGCTCGTTGATGCCTATACCGGCTTTGAACTCGTCTTCCCGTCTGACGACATCGGTTGCTGTAGTAATCCCGAAGAGCGCGAAACGCATGTCGCGCGTGTGGCGGAAGATCTGAAGGCGCAAGGGGCAGAGTTGCTGCTGCCTTGGTGCGAACACGCCGTTGAGGCACTCGCGGTGCTTGAAGAAAAGGGCTTCCCAGTTTGCAATCCCTATGTCTTGGTCGGGGACTATGTTGTAGAACATGAGTGGAAGCGCCTGGCAAAACCCTTCAAGGTCGGGATGATCGGAGGGTTGGGGCCGGCTGCGACCGTTGACCTCTATGACAAGATCACGCGATTCACGCCCGCCAAGACGGACCAGGAGCACATCAAGGTGGTGGTGGAACAGAATCCGCAAACGGCGGACCGCACCGCTTGTTTGCTGCACGGTGGCGACGATCCGACGTTGGCGCTCTACGACTGCGCGAAGCGCCTGGAAAAGGACGGTTGCGATGCGCTGATCGTTCCCTGCAACACGGCGCACGCTTTTGTTCCCTTCCTGGAACGCCACATCAAGGTTCCCTTCATCAACATGCAGCGCGTGACGATGGAGGAAATCCAACGCAAGCTCGGCAAGGATGCTCGAATCGGTCTGCTCGCCACGAGCGGCACCATTCAGACGGGCATTTACGCCGAAAAGGCCAAGGCCATGGGCATGCCCATCTTTACGCCGGACGAAAAACATCAGGCCCGCGTCATGGCGGCCATCTACGGTCCGCAAGGCGCGAAGGCTGGATACACAGACGGCGTGTGTCGCGAAGACCTCGTTTCCGCGGCTGAATATCTGGTCAAGACCTACGACTGTAACTGCCTCATTCTCGGTTGCACGGAGTTGCCCTTGATTCTGGACGAAGACGATCACTTCCCCGTTGCTGGGAAGACGGTTTGCGTAGTGGATCCGACTGCGGTGTTGGCTCGGAAGGTTGTTGAAGTGGCGTTGGAAACGAACCGTCAACGCGGCATTTGCTGAGAAATCTCATTTTGTGCGGTTCTAATCAGGAGCCGAAGAAAGTATGTTGAAAAAAAGCTATCCGTCTACCGTTTCGGCTCCTGTTGCCTTTATCGGTCTGGGAACCATGGGGTACCCCATGGCGGGACACCTACAAAAAGCGGGACACGAGGTGTGTGTGTTCAATCGCACGAAAGCGAAAGCTGAGGCTTGGCAAAAGGAGTTCCAAGGGAAAACGGCTGATACGCCGAAGGATGCGGCAAGTGGAGCGCAGTTCGTCTTTTTGTGCGTAGGAAACGACGACGATGTTCGCTCCGTTGTGTACGGTGAGAACGGTGTGTTGGCGGGAATGGCGCCGGGCAGTATCCTAGTTGATCACACAACCACCAGTGCGGTGTTGGCGCGTGAGATCGCTGAGAAATGTTCAGAAAGAGGTGTTTCGTTTGTGGATGCACCGGTTACTGGCGGCGAGTCCGGAGCTCAACAGGGCACGTTGTCCGTTCTCTGTGGTGGGGATGAACTGACTGTTAACTTCATCCGCCCGATTGTTGCGGCTTACGCTTCCTCCATTACGAGAATAGGTCCGGTCGGACACGGTCAGTTGGCCAAAATGGTCAATCAGATCTGTATCGCTGGTTGCGTTCAGGGCTTGGCCGAGGCGCTGGCATTCGGACAGCGTTCCGGCATCAACATGGAGAAAGTCCTTGCTGCCATCGGATCGGGTGCTGCTTCTTCGTGGCAGATGAATAACCGCGGCATGACGATGTTGGAGGGGAAGTTTGACTTCGGGTTCGCGGTTGATTGGATGCGGAAGGACCTCGGGATCGTTCTTGACGAAGCCTCCAGGAACGGTGCGGATCTTTCCGTGACGAAAACGGTTGACGGCTTCTACAAAGAGGTCCAAGAAATGGGAGGCGGCCGCTTGGATACCTCAAGTCTCATTCTGCGTTTGTTAAAATAAGCCCCCACTGACGTCCTTTTCGATCCGCCCTTGCGGCACAAGATTTGGTTGCAGGGTAGCGGGCGTCTCACAAGACGCCACCCTTCCACCAAGGAAACTCGACCATGAACAACAAAGAAGACCTCAAAACCCCTGCAACGAATTTCATTCGAAACATCATTGAGGAAGATCTGGCCAAGGGGGCCAACCTTCCCCGCTACTGGTGCGGTCATCCGGCTCCGTATTCCGAGCAGTTGGAAAAGGGAGAACCCGATCACGTCAAGATCCGCACGCGTTTTCCGCCGGAACCGAACGGATATCTGCACATCGGTCACGCAAAGAGCATCTGCCTGAATTTCGGTCTCGCCCGTGACTACGGCGGCTATTGCCACATGCGCTTTGACGACACCAATCCGGTGAAGGAAGACCAGGAATACGTCGACGGCATTCTCGACAGCGTGCGTTGGCTGGGCTTTGACTGGGAACACGAGAAGGAATCGAATCTCTACTTCGCGAGCTCGTACTTCGAATACATGTACGAATTTGCCGAACACCTGGTGAAGACCGGCTACGCCTATGTGGACGAACAGACGGCCGAAGAAATGAAGGCCAATCGCGGCACTCTGCACGAACCCGGCCGCAATTCACCCTATCGCGATCGCCCTGTAGAGGAAAACCTGCGTCTCTTCCGCGAAATGCGTGACGGCAAGCACCCCGAAGGCAGTATGGTGCTTCGCGCCAAGATCGACATGGCTAGCCCCAACATCAATCTGCGCGATCCGGCCATCTACCGCATCCGTTTTGCCGAACACCATGCGACCGGCAACAAATGGTGCATCTATCCGATGTACACCTTCGCGCATCCGATCGAAGACTCGCTCGAAAACATCACCCACTCGATCTGCACGCTCGAATTTGAAGACCAGCGCGCTTTCTACGATTGGGCTTTGGAACGCATCGTTCCGGTCCTTCGTGCGCCGCAGTTCGAAGAAGCCAAGCAAATCATTGCCGCTATGGCGAGTGGTGGCGATAGTCGCGCTATGGCGTTCGTCTGTGCGGCCAAGGCGGCGGAACAAAAGCTGGGACACTCCATTCCTGAAGAACGCGTCCGCGATGTCTTTGCGACGTGGGAATCGATTCCCGATTCCATCGAAGATCAGGGCGTGACGACTTTCTTCGCGCTTCTGAAGGAATATCCGGAAAATTTCACGCCGCTCCTTCAGGCGGCGCTCGAAGTGGTTCGTCCGAATTTCTTCCTGCTTTCGCACCAGTACGAATTTAATCGCTTGAATCTTACGTACGTGGTGGTGAGCAAGCGCAAGCTCATCCAACTCGTGACGGAAGGTTACGTGGACGGTTGGGACGATCCCCGCATGCCGACCATCGTCGGTCTGCGTCGCCGCGGCTTCACGCCTGAAAGTCTGCAACACTTTGCCGAACGTTGCGGTGTCTCTCGCGTGGCGGGTGGTTGGATCGACTACTCGGTTCTGGAAGCGTCGCTTCGAGAAGACCTGGAAGATCGGGCGGAACGACGCATTGCCGTGCTTCATCCGCTCAAGCTCATCATTGACAACTATTCGGAAAACGCTTCCGAAATGTTGGTCGCCAACAATCACCCGCAAAAACCCGAGATGGGAACCCGTGAGATCTCCTTCTCGCGTGAACTCTGGATTGAGCGTGATGACTTCGCGGAAGTGCCGCCCAAGGGCTATCGCCGTCTTACAATCCCAGCCGACGGTTCGCCCGCCAAGCCTGTTCGCCTCCGTTACGGCTATGTTATTGTGCCGACCTCTGTCGAGAAGAACGAAGCGGGTGAAATCGTGGCCGTTCATGCGAATTATCTGCCCGAAACCAAATCCGGCACGGAAGGTTCCATGACGGTGAAGACGAAGGCTGCCATTCACTGGCTGGACGCAAAGACGGCTGTCCCCGCAGAGATCCGCGTGTACGATCGTCTGTTCCGCGTGCCGAATCCTGATTCGGGCGAAGGAAGCTTCTTGGACAACCTCACGCCCAACTCCAAGCAGGTGTTGAATAGCTTTGTCGAACCTTCACTGGCGACTGTCGAGAAGGACGCTAAGTTCCAGTTCGAACGCAACGGGTACTTCGTTGCCGACCGCGTCGATCACGAACCCTGCAAGCCCGTCTTCAACCTGGCGGTTGGGTTGAAGGACTCTTGGGGCAAGTAAACCGTATTGAAAGGGAGGGGCGACTGCCTCACGGACGTTGCCTTCTTTCTCAAGGGAGAGGATGTACCTCCTTTGACGGAGTCAGTCCGAGAGGAACGACGGTTTTCCTGTGGTATGATCCTTTCCAAGGCGGGTGGTCTCTAGAGACAACCCGTTGAAAAGAGTCCGTTCTTTGTGCCGCGACGGCGATTTCGTTCAGTTGACGGTACAGGGAAACCGGATGAGTGTGGTCTCGTTTCGAAGGGATGGAAACGTTTGAGACGAGACCGCCTCCTTATAAAATGAAATTCCCTACGTCAAGGAAGAAATCATCATGAAGAAGTTGATCGTTCTCGCCGCCGCCGCTCTCATGGCTGCCGGCGCTCAGGCTGCCTACAAGGACGGTTCCTACACCGGTGAAGGCAAGGGCCGCGAATCCCAGATTCAGGTCCAGGTGGACGTCAAGGGCGGCAAGGTTGCCGCCGTCAAGGTTCTGAAGCACGGTGAAACCGAAATGATCTTCGCCGCCGCTGCCGAAACGCTCTGCCCCGCCATCGTTGAAAAGAACGGTGTGGACGGTGTTGAAAGCGTTGCCGGCGCCACGCTCTCGAGCGATGGCATCAAGGCTGCCGTGAAGGATGCCCTGTCTAAGGCCCAGTAATGATTTCGTTCGGACGCTCGTAACGGGCATCCGTTGACGAATGAGAGAAAGAGGGATTGACACGTTTGGTGCCGTCCCTCTTTTCTTACGTATGAATGTCATACGTAAGAAAAGAGGAGTTAAGGAGATTATGAAGAGACAAGGATATTGGGCCGTTTCCGTGATGGCTTTCTTACTTGCCTGCGGTGGGGTGAGCACGATTCAGGCAACCGACACGAAGGCGGTTCAGACTCAGATGCAAAAGGAAGAATACGAGTTGCCGTGGATGAGCCTTCACATGGGAACCATCATTTCCGGCAAGGTGTTCGGTTCGAGCGAAGAGGAAGTCCTGAAGCTTCGTCAGATGGTCGAAGACGAAATCGTTCGCTATGAGGACATGATGTCGGTGCACAAGAAGACCGCTCTGAACGAAGTGAACGATCGCTCCGGTGAATGGGTTATGGTTCCGGAAGAAGTCGCCGAGATGACGCTCGAAGCACTGGAGGTGGCCAAGGACTCAAATCAGGCTTTCGAACCAACGATCGGTCCTGTCGTCAATTTGTGGAAGATCGGTTTCGGTGGAGACGCCGTTCCTTCCGATGAGGCGATTCAAAAGGCCGTCCAGTCGGTCGACTATCGAAAGGTCGAAGTCCGCGAAACGTCGAACGGTTGGCAAGTTCGTGTGGCACCCGGACAGAACCTCGACATGGGCGGGATTGCCAAGGGTTACATCGGTCAGAAGTTGGCCGAGCTCCTTCGCAACCAAGGTGCCGCACACGCGCTATTGGATTTGGGTGGAAACGTCGTTACACTCGGCGGGAAGTCTGAGGATCGTCCCTGGCGAGTCGGTTTGCAGCGTCCGGATCAGGCGCGCAACACCTATTTTGCCGTTGTCAACGCCAAAGACGTTAGCGTGATTACGTCGGGCGCCTATGAACGTTATTTTGAAAAGGATGGCAAGCGTTACGGTCACATTTTGAGTGCCAGGACGGGGCGTCCCGTTTTGACGGATATTGCCTCCGTCTCTATCGTTGACGCCAACGGTGCCAAAGCGGATGCGTGGTGTACCGCACTCTTTGCCATGGGCTGGGACGCCGCGATAGCGTATCTGTCGTCTCACAAAGATATCCGTGCCGTACTGATGCATTCGGATTTGAAGCGGGTGTTTGCCAGTGAAGCCCTTCGGCCCATCCTGACCGTGACGGATAAAACGCTCTCCGTAACCTATCGTTGATTTCGTTTTCTTTTCTCTGCATTCGTTGTCATGGCCAATCCCCGCTTTGTCCACCTTCGTTTCCATTCCGAGTACTCCATCATCGACGGGATGGTGCGCATCGATCCGATCATTGAAAAGGTACTCGAGCATGGTGGTGTGGCGCTCGGGATCGCCGACATCATGAACCTATTTGGCGGCGTTCGCTTCTACACGCACGCCATGAAGGCCGGTCTGAAGCCCATCATCGGTTGCGACATTCGCCTGCACAATCCCGCCATGCCAGACGAACCGGATCGTCTGACGGTGTACTGCATGCACAGAGAGGGCTACCGCCATCTGTGCGAACTTCTTACGCGTGCCTATCTCACAAAAGAAGACCGTTTGCGCGGACAGATCAAGCTCGAGTGGTTTGAAGGGAAACAGGGAGAAGGTCTCATTGCGCTGACGGGCGGCCCCGAAGGGGCGCTCGCACGTCATTATGCGCACGAACTCCCTTCTCTCGCGGTGACGGAACTGCGACGCTATAAAGAAATCTTCAAGGATCGTCTCTACGTGGAATTGCAACGCGCGGGACGCCCCGGAGACGAAGCGCTCGTTCATGAACTCGTCAACCTAGCGATCGAAGTGGACGTCCCGGTGGTCGCGACGCATCCCGTGCAGTTTTTGATGCCGGAAGACTACGAGTCGCACGCCATTCGCTGTTGCATCTCGGAGGGGTACACGCTCAACGACCCCCGACGCAATCAGACGTTTACGGAAGAGATGTACCTCAAGACCGAGGAGGAGATGTGTCGCATTTTCGCCGACATTCCCTCGGCCTTGGAAAACTCGGTGCAGATCGCCATGCGCTGCAATCTCGACGGCGTTCTCTCGAAGCCTCAGTTGCCGCTCTTCCCGACGCCCGACGGCATGTCCCTGGACGACTACATCGACTTTCTCGCAAAACAAGGTCTGCAGAAGCGTCTGGACTTTCTCTATCCCGACAAGTACGAACAGGCGGAAGTCCGTAAGGAATACGACGAGCGTCTGGAGTACGAGCTCGGCATCATCAAGAAGATGGAGTTTCCGGGCTACTTCCTCATCGTTCAGGACTTCATCAATTGGTCAAAGCGAAACGACATTCCCGTGGGACCGGGGCGCGGCTCGGGGGCTGGTTCGCTCGTTGCCTACGCACTCGGGATTACCGACCTGGATCCCCTGGAGTTCGATCTCCTTTTTGAACGTTTTCTGAACCCGGAACGCGTGTCGATGCCTGACTTCGACGTCGATTTCTGTCAGTACAACCGCGACCGCGTGATTGAGTACGTGAAGGCGACTTACGGCGTCGACGCCGTGAGTCAGATCGCAACTTTCGGCACGCTCGGTGCCAAGGCGGTTGTGCGCGACGTCGCGCGTGCTCTCTCTATTCCCTACGGGAAGGCGGACAATCTCGCGAAACTCATTCCGCAGCAACCAGGAAAAAGCATCACGCTCAAAGAGGCGCTCGAAACCATTCCCGAATTCAAGGAAGCCGTTGAGAAGGAAGAGGACTATCAGGAACTCATTCGTCTCGCCATGCCGCTTGAAGGCATGACGAGAAACCTCGGCATGCACGCGGGCGGCGTGCTGATCGCCCCGGGGAAACTGACGGACTTCTGCCCTCTCTACAACTCGGACGGCAAACCCGAAAACACGGTCAGCCAGTACGACAAGAAGGACGTAGAAAACGTCGGCCTCGTGAAGTTCGACTTCCTGGGGCTCACGACGCTTTCGATTTTGAAGAAGGCCGTGGAGTACATCAAGAAGCTTCATCCGGATCTGCCCTTTGAGCTTGCCCGCATTCCGATCAAGGACGAGGAAACCTATCAGCTCTTCCAGGACGCCAACACGGCGGCCGTCTTCCAGTTTGAATCGGAAGGGATGCGAACCCTTTTGAAGCAGGCTCGTCCGGACCGTCTGGAAGATCTGGTGGCTTTGAACGCTTTGTATCGTCCGGGGCCGATGGACCTGATTCCCTCCTTCATCAACCGTAAGTTCGGTCGGGAAAAGGTGAACTATCCCGACAAGCGCATGGAGGAGGTGCTAGAAGAAACATACGGCATCATGGTCTATCAGGAACAGGTGATGCGTGTGGCGCAGGTAATTGGCGGCTATACGCTGGGCGGCGCCGACCTGCTTCGTCGAGCCATGGGGAAGAAGAACGTCGAGGAAATGAAGCGTCAGCGCGACGTCTTCATCAAGGGCGCGGGTGAACGAGGCGTCACGCCCGAAACCGCGACCGAAATCTTCGACTTGATGGAAAAGTTTGCGGGCTACGGCTTCAACAAATCACACGCCGCTGCATATTCCTACGTGGCCTACCAGACGGCCTATCTGAAGGTACACCACACGGCGGCCTTTATGGCGGCCAACCTTTGCATGGTGATGGACCAGAACGACAAGGTCTGCGCCTTGATCGAAGACGCCAAGGAAAACGGCGTCGCCTTCCTGGCGCCGGATGTGAACGAAAGCGACTGGTTCTTCACGGTGCCGGACGAAGGGCACATTCGCTACGGTCTCGGGGCCGTGAAGGGCGTAGGTGAACAGGTTGTGGAAGAAATCATGCGGGTTCGCAAGGAAAAGGGCCCCTTCAAGGATCTCTTTGACTTCACGGCCCGTGTGAAGGGGATGTCCGCCCGCGTGCTTGAAAACCTCATCAAGGCGGGGAGCTTTGATTCGCTCGACGAAGACCGAGGTAAGCTTTTCGGAAACATTCAGCACGCCTTGAATCTGGGGCGTGCTGAGCAGGAAAACGACACGCAGGACAGCCTTTTCGGCGACATGGAAGAAGAGGTGGAACGTCAGGTTCAGTGGGTGGACGCTCCTTCCTGGAGTGATCGCGAACGCTTGGTGAACGAAAAGAAGATGCTCGGCTTCTGCTTTACGGGACACCTCTTTGACGTGTACGAACTCGAAGCCCGACACTTCACGACCACCACGCTCAACCAACTCAAGGCCGGTCGCGAGAAAGTTCGTCTCTGCGGCGTCGTGACGGGCCTGCGTGCGATTCAGGGAAAGCGCGGCCGTATGGCCGCCATCACCATTACCGACAAAACGGCGGTGATGGACGTGGTGGTCTACAGTGAAATCTGGGACCGTATTCGCGGGTCCTTCGACGTGGACGACCTCATCTGCGTGACGGGGCGCGTGCGCTACGATGAATTTTCGAAGCGCTTGGGCGTCACGGCCGACGAAGTGTGGAACCTCATGGAACTGCGCCGTCGGGTGGCGCAGTACCTTGAAGTGGAGGTTACGAAGGAAAATCTTCCTGCGCTCGAAGAGCTCAAGGATGTGTCGGACGACCTTCGTATCTACCAGCGCGTACCCGTGCGCTTCAATATCACCTCGGACGGCATGTCGGAAGGGGCGCTTTACGCGACCATGAAGGTATCAAATGAATGGGTGGATGCTTTGAGAATTGCAGGCTATCACCCTCGTTTCGTTTACTAAAGGGCTCGGTGATCCCAATATACTGAGACCCAAGGTAGCAGATTTTACTCTGTAAGAGAGCTTATTTGTTAATTTGGAGATTTGTAGCTTTTTTTGTTAAGATTTCTGTTATTTAGTGGGAGTGAGACAAATTCTATTTTTTAGGGTTCTGATAAAGAAAACTAGAACTTTTCTTTTGGGTACGAGATTTAATTTGCAAGCTTCAAGTAGGAGTGGTGTGATAGTGTTTAATAGTTTCTTGTCAAATAAGTCTTCGTTGCCTTTGGCTTTTCTTAGGATCGCATATGAATTTACGATTGAGGCGTATCTTGAAATGGAAATGGAGAGAGGTAAAGCTACAATTCTAGAACGCAGGAGTTTTCGCGAGTACTCTTTGTTTCGACATAGGCTGTTTTCTCTGTATCGGTAGTAATATAATTGTTTTGAGGTGTACGCTATTTTTTCTATTTTTGTTGCCACCTCGAGCAAAAAAAGTTCGTCTTCGGAGAGAATGCGCTCGTTTTTAAATCGCAATCCTGCTATCTTTTTTGTGTCAAAAAGTCGCAACCAGACGTACCCTCCACCTCCGGGTGTATTTTTCCATTTTCCAGCAGAAAAAATCTGTTCAACAAATATTTCCGGGCCGAAAGAAAAAGAATTTTCTGATCTGTTTCTGGTGTTATGGTTTTCTGGGATTGATTTGTAGCAGCACGTCGATACGTCAGCATCGTTTGTCGTGAGCGCGAATAATAACTCGCTAATCATTTCGCTAGATGTTGTGTCGTCGCTGTCGCAAAAAGATACGTAATCATAAATTTTAGCTTTTTCAATGAGTTGAAGGGCGGTGTTGCGGGCTTCCGAAACTCCGACGTTATGTTTGAGCGTATAAATTTTTACTCTACTGTCCTTTTTTTGGAATTCAGTTAAAATTTTTAAAGAATCGTCGGTGGAGGCGTCATTGATAGCAAATATGTCAATATTTTGATGTGTTTGTGAAAGGAGCGAGTCTAGACATTCAGAGAGAACGTCTGCTGCATTGTAGACTGGAAGAATGATTGCTACTTTCTTTTCTTGTAACTCTTTATATTTTGTTTTAAGTTCATTTTTGTTCATTTGATGATTTATTGAGGTTATATGCAAAGACGTTAAAGTCAGTGGGGTTGATTGATTTTTTTTTGGGGGGGGGGCAAGATGAATAGAGTGCGTAAATTTGCTTGAATTTTGAAGTGAATGTGAATCTTTCGTTGCTTTAGAAGCTTTTTGCTTGTTGGCGTGAGAAAACCGCTCCGATTGTGTTGACTTTCGGAGCGGGGAAAACAACTCTGTTAAGTATGTTTTTTTTTGGGGTTCTGGAGTGGGGCTTATTTGGCGCTTCGTTCAGCGATGATGCCTTCCCAGCGGCTTACTTGCTTGCGCACCTGTTCGGGAGCTGTACCGCCGAGGTGGTTGCGAGCCTTCACGGAGCCTTCAAGCTTGAGGACTTCGTAGACGTCTTCACCAATTTCCTTCGAGAAGCTCTGCAGAACGTCGAGCGGAAGTTCTTCAAGACCGCAGTTGCGGTTGGCGGCTTCGCGGACGGTCTGACCGACGATATCGTGGGCCGTACGGAAGGGAACGCCGTGACGAACGAGGTAGTCGGCGAGGTCGGTCGCGGTGGGGAAGCCCGCCTGGCAGGCCTGGAGCATCATGTCGGCGCGCGGTTCAACGCCGGCCATCATGTCGCAGAAGGCGCGAAGCGTATCCTTCACCGTGTCGATCGTGTCGAAGACCGGTTCCTTGTCTTCCTGGAAGTCCTTGTTGTAGGCAAGGGGCGTGCCCTTCATGAGCGTGAGCATCGCGATGAGGTTGCCGTAGACGCGACCCGACTTGCCGCGGGCGGTTTCCGGAACGTCTGGGTTCTTCTTCTGCGGCATGATGGAACTCCCCGTCGTGAAGCGGTCGGGAAGCTTGATGAAGGAGAAGCGCTGGCTCATCCAGGTGACGAGTTCTTCCGAAAGACGCGAGATGTGCATCATCAGAACCGACGAGGCGGCGCAGAATTCAATGGCGAAGTCGCGGTCGGAAACGGCGTCGAGCGCATTCTGAGCAACGGCTTCAAAGCCGAGGAGTTCGGCCGTGTATTCGCGATCGATCGGGTAGGTCGTGCCGGCGAGGGCCGCGGCGCCGAGGGGGCTGCGGTTGACGCGGCGGCGCACGTCGAGGAAGCGTTCGCGGTCACGCTCGAACATTTCGACGTAGGCGAGCATATGGTGACCGAAGGTCACGGGCTGGGCGACCTGCATGTGGGTGAAGCCCGGCATGATGATGTCGCTGCCGCGCTTGGCCTGTTCGACGAGCACTTCCTGGAGGTGTTCAATGCGGGCGACGATCGTGTCGATTTCACCGCGCAGATAAAGGCGGATGTCGGTCGCAACCTGGTCGTTGCGCGAGCGGCCGGTGTGCAGACGCTTGCCGGCGTCGCCGATCAAAGCGGTAAGGCGGGCTTCGATGTTGAGGTGCACGTCTTCGAGTTCGAGTTGCCACTCAAAGACGCCCTTTTCGATTTCTTCCTTGATCTGAGCCATGCCGCGGCGGATGTCTTCGAGATCCTTTTCGGAAATCACGCCGATCTTCTGGAGCATCGCGGCGTGGGCGAGCGAACCCTGAATGTCGGCCAAAGCCATGCGCTTGTCAAAATCCACGCTGGCGGTGTAGCGGAGAACGAAGGCGTCGACGGGTTCCGAGAAGCGGCCGGACCAGGCCTTCTTCTTGGCGTGCAACGGGTCGTTCGAGAAATCTTCTTCAAAGCTCATAGCGGTTCCTTTTGTTTGGGGGAAGGGGATTACTTGAGTCGCGCGTTATTGTATCGGAACGCCTGCGTCGGAGCGACGAAATTCCGCACGGCGGACTTCTCGCCGAAACCGAATGTTTGCAAAACGTTTCAAAATGCAACCTCTCGCGAGCGACTTGGGTACCATGCCTATAATGCACCCTTTCGGGGTGTAGCGCAGTCTGGTAGCGCGCCTGCTTTGGGAGCAGGATGTCGGGAGTTCGAATCTCTTCACCCCGACCACCGGACACCGCCGCCCGTAGCTCAGTTGGATAGAGCATCGGCCTTCTAAGCCGGCGGTCGCAGGTTCGATTCCTGCCGGGCGGGCCAAAAATTAGGATGGTGCGAATAGCTCAGTTGGTAGAGTCCCGGATTGTGATTCCGGTTGTCGTGGGTTCGAGTCCCATTTCGCACCCCATTCATACAAAAAGCTCGCGTTGCTTTTCTTCGGCAACGCGAGCTTTTTCCTATTTCAACGATTCAACGTGCCATCAAACCTTGGCATAGAGCTTCGTGAAGGAAGCGTACTGCGAGGTCGCCGCTTCATCTGCGGGCACATAAAAAGCCGTGCCGACCTCCAATCCGAGAATGTCGCTCACGGCGAAATAACGAAGCTTCGGGCACACGCCGGAATTCGAGCCGCCTTCGGTCTGGTAGGCGAGCATCTTGAGTTCGTTGGTCGTCGTCATGCCGATGGCATAGGGCGAAACGACGCGGTCGAATCCGTGATAGCCGAAGTTGAGCGTGCGGTGACCTTCAATGGCCTCCACGATCGTGTCCACCGTAGTCATGATCTTTGACTCCTCTAAAGACGCCGCGAAGAAAGAATCGTTCGCGACGGGTTTTGGTTGTTGGTTCACTTTTCATTATGGCAAGACGAAGGCGCAATCGGCCGACGCGTTCGAAAAACACCGTTTTTTGCCAAAAGTTTCTTCTTTGTGGCTTGCTTTGGATCATAAACAGAC
>OGIK01001257.1_pt1 | contig 24302 bp, 19 predicted proteins | sample 1571781 | NCBI WGS metagenome assembly OGIK01 (sample SAMEA2581956, study PRJEB24529) | metagenome | biome: Human gut stool | place: China | collected 2011
AAAGCTCTCGACTACTGTACTCTTTTTCCAACATCGAATTTACGGAAGTTCCCTTCAATTTTATCGTAAGGTTTGTCCGTGTTGATTCGGAGAAATACCTTAGGTATTTTTCCTGGACCAATGTCGTTTGCGGTTACCTGTTCGAGTTTGCCAATTTTGGAGGGCTCAATCTCTTTTTCTTCAAAAAGAACTCGCAGAATATCTTGTTCTCGCTTCTGATGGTCTTCTTCTCTGATTTTATGGTAGGCTTCGTCGATTTCTATTGCAAGATCAAGAGCGGGAAAGTAGAGATCAATCAAAGCGAATTTGTGACCGCTACCATCAGGACGACGAACATATTTCTGGGTGACTGGTTCGATTTCGTACCCTTGCATGTATAACCGTTGCCAAATAGCGTTGACTATGTAGCACTCATGTGATTTTCTCCGAGTACGTGACACAAAGGTTTTGTAAAGATATTCGGCTTTCCAATCAGTTGCCATGAAGAATCCTCCAATGTAGTCAGTAAGCTGATATTACTTGTGAGTCAGGAGGTCAATTAGGATCAGTGCCGGGGCGGCTTGACAGTCGCCCCGCGCTCCGCCTTCTCGACTTTGCCTTAGAGTTCTTTAAGCGCCTGATCGATCGCATCGCCGATCTTCTTGCTCTTCAGCTCTTCGACCATTTTGTCGCCGTTTTCGCCCCAAACGCCGTAGAGCTTGGTCATCAGCGCGTCGAGCTTGTCGCTCTCCGTTTGCTTGTAGGCCTCGCAAATCAGTATCGGATCGTTGCCGACCAAGCGTTCCATCGTTTCCTCCGACATCACCTCCAGGGCGTTGGGATTGGTGAGGAGTGCCTTGCGGACGACGTAATCGGTTTCCGCCTTAAAGCGCGCGTAGACTTCGATCGGGACATCATTGCGGCCCGCCACGGTTGCTCGGATGAAACGGTCGGGATTACACGCCAGACGCTCGAGCAGGAGGGCGCCGTCGTGGAACTCCGAAACGGCGAGGTTGTTCGCCAATTTGTCGAGCGCGGGATAGGGGAGCGGCAGTTCCGTATCATCGGCGTCGTCTTCCACGAGGAAGAACGCCCAACGGCTGCGGGCGGCGAGCAGTTCCTCAAAGCGGGCGGACTCCTTGTGCATGTTCCAAAAGGCCAGGGTCCACGAAGACGTGTCGTTTGCCGGGGCGGCCGGCTCGTTCTTTTCCAATTTCTCGAGAACGCCGGCGGCGACGTCGCAGACGTTCGGAGAATCGTGGCGGAGCGACTCGGTCGCAAGAGCCTCCGCTTCCTTACGACGGGTGGAGGCCAGGTCGCCATCCTGCCAAGAGGCCTTTTCCCAAGCCTTGAGCGCCGATTCGAGCATGGCCTCCCGAACGTCGACATCCTTCTCGGAGAGAAGAAGACGATCGTTCACCGGGACAAGCGCCAACGCATCGACATTTTCGGCGAGGGTCTTGCGGACGTCGTGGGCGGGGTCCTTGAGCAGTTTCAGAGCCGCGTCTTCCCGAAGGAGAGGCGAAGCGGCCGCCCGCAAACGATATTCGGCGTCGTCCGAGTCGGCGAGGCGATTGAAAAACGCCGCAGCCGCTTCAATCTGCTCGGCGGACCACTCCACGTTCCGCATTTTCCGCATTTCGACGAGCAGATCGAGCATCAACGCCCTGGGAATCGCCACGGTGACGGTCTGTGCGTCGGCATCGTCCTCCGCTTCCGAGTCGGTCGAATGCGTCGGGCGGCAGGCGACGGAAAATCCGCATCCCGGATCAAATTCATCTTCTTCTTCGTCGTCATCCGGCCAGGAAAATTCCTCGTTGTCGTCGGGCCAGGAGGCGTTGTCGTCGTTGTCGTCCGGCCAGGCAAAGTCGTTTTTGGTCATGTTTACTCTCCGGTGAGTGTCGAGGGGGCTGCTCTCAGCCGCCCCGTATGGGTCAATGGGTTATTCAGCAAGAACGGTCTTCTCGACCAGGCGAATTCCGGCGGCCTCCCGCCAGGCGGCGATCCATCCGTCGAGAAGCACCGTGTCGTCGAGATCCGCCTCGAGCCTCCAGACGCCGTTGTGCTGAAGTTCAAGCGTCTGCGTTTCGTTGAAGGGCGTCTCCTTGAGGTTGTTGGCGGTCACGGCGTTCGTGAATTCAAGGACAAGGTGAATCTTTTGGCCGTTGCTGTAATTGAAGTGGCGGTCTTTCACGTACAAGTCGAGTTCGAAGTCCTTCGGACGCTCGGCGGGAAAGTCGAGCACCCGCGCGCTCGTCATGCGGTGAAGCGCCAGGTGGCGCACGTTGTCGTAGCCGTCGAAGCGGCAGACGAGATAGAGACGGTGGGCCTGCTGCACGAGGCCGAGCGGCGACACGACGGCATTCCGCTCCTCATTGATCGTGTTGACGTAGTCAATTTCGATCTTGGAGTCGCGATAAAGAGCTTCGCTCACGGCGTCAAAGATGCGCGGCAGGATGTTGGGCGGCATCATCGGCACGCTGTCCGAAACGAAAGCCACCTTTTTGAGCCACGCCGTCATTTTCTGGGTGGCGCCGTCTTCCTTGAGCGTGGTCCTCGCCTGCTCGAAGAGGGGTTCCAACGCACGAACAAGCGGGGAGGGAAGCTGGTACTTCAGGTGCTCTTCGGCGAGACGCAGAAGAAGACTCTCCTGCGGGCGAAGGTTCGTCACGGCAAGGTCGGAAGAAGGAATGCGCTGCCGGTAACCGTAGGGCTTGGAGCGGGTGTCGCACTCGACGTAAAAGCCGTCCTCTTCGCAGATCTCCTTGAGAAAGCGTTGAAGCCTGCGCCGCGCCATGCGGATGCCCGCCTCCGCGAGGCTTGCCTCGAGTTCGGGCGTCGAGATCCAGCGGTTCCTCGGAATGCGCTTCAGGATTTCGAGGACGAGCAGTCCCCCGCGGACGGTCGCATTGGAGTCGGTTTCGATGTGCGGCATGAGGAATTTCCAAGAGGAGGTTCTTCCGACATTGTACCGATCGAAATTTCCCGGCATGGAACGGTTTGGTCGACGGGAGAACGTCTCCCGCATCGAACGCATCGCCGAATGATGTTGAGTCCCGTAGAGTCGATACTCCACCGGTCACGAGGAAACAGCATGCCGCCAAGGAAACGATCGACGCCCCAGGCGTCCGCCGCAACTGAACCAACGCTCTCCAAGAAGGAGCGCGTGCTCATGATGAGCCGCTACCTCGGAACCTATTTTGCCTACAAGGCGTACGCGGTCGTGCGGGAGTGCACCCTTCCGACGGTGCGCGTGCAGAAAAACGGCAAAGTCTCGATCGCTCGATACGAGAAGGTCCGCGCGGACCTCATCGCGATCAATCACCGGCACCAGACCGTCATCGTCGAAACGAAATCCTGTCCGGCCGACTTTCGGAGCGACGAAAAGTGGGAGAGTTACCTGCCGCTTTGCAACAAGTTCTACTTCGCGGCCGACCCGAAGACCGCCGAGTACATTCGGGCGGCCATTGTCGAGCGCAAGGCGAAGGGCGTGGGCGTGATCGCCGTCGAAACGGTCGATCGCGTGCGGCTTCTTGAAAACGTGCGGTTCATTCGTCCGGCGCGCAGTCACGAGTGTTTGCTCGAGCCCGCCGAGATTCTCTGGCACATGGCCTTGAGAGGCTCGGGCTTCGTCTTTCCAGGACGTCTGCAGTGCGGAAACAGCTTCATGCCGCCCAAGGAGTTTTGGCCCGACAGCGTGTTGCCGTGAACTTCGGGACGACGGCGCATTACGGCGGCGCACAGGTGGTTTCGAACTCGCCGTTCGCCCGAAGGTACTCGTAAACGGAAAAGCCTTCATCACCAGCGGCAGGTATGTCCAGCATGCGGGCGTCGCGGATCCGTAGGAGTTCGACCCGGCGAAGGCCTTCGCCGATGTCCGGCCGGCAGACCAGATACGGAAAGGCTCCGTGAACCAGTCCGAGCGGAGAGACAACAAGCGTCTCGGTCGAACCGAACGTCGGCTCGAAAGCGATTTCAAGTTTGTGGCCGCAGTAAAGCGCTTCGCTCACGGTCTTGAGAATCCGCGGCGCAATGCTCGGCGACGGAAGGAAAGGGTCGGCGGGCGAGAGCGCGACTTTGCGAAGCCAGGCGGCGCTTTGGCGGGAAGCGGGACTCTCGCGGGCCAGACAGCGGTCGGCCGCTTCGAAGTGCGCCTCGAGCGAGGATAGAAGGTGCCCGGGAAGGAGGCCGAATAGGTAGGTTTCGACCAATTTCAGAAGAAGCGCCATGTCGGGGTTCATGACGATGCGCTCGAAGTCCGCGAAGGCGGGACGGGCGCGCAGGCGATACCCGAAGGGGCGCGCCCGTTGGTCGCATTCGATGCCGAAGCCCTCGGCTTCGCGAAGCGTCTTCATGGCGCGCTGGAGCGTCAGCTTCGAAACGAAAAGGCCCTTGAGGGCGAGCGCCGCAAGAAGTTCATCGAGATCCATCCAGCGCCGCGTCGGGAGAAGCGAAAGAATCTCGACGAAAAGAAGCGCCTGCGTAACGGTTTTGGGGCGGTTGGCCATGAGTACCCTCAGAATTTTGGGCGGATGGAAAGCCGTGCGCGTAGGCGGCGCGGAAGAGCCGCCTACGCATCGGATCAGGAGGCTTATTCACTGACGGCTTCAAGGAGTTCCCAGACGTTGGGATCGTCCGAGTCTTCGAACGCCTTCTCCAGAATCGAACGCATGCGCGCACCGACCTCGACGTATTCGAAGGCTTCGCGAACAAGGCCCGTGTCGCTTCGGATGAGAGCGATGATTTCCTGCTCGGTGAGTTCCGTCAGGGCGCTCTCGTTTTGTAGAAGCGCCAAGCGCACGTCATAGTTGTCGTCGGTCTTGAGGAGGTCGAGGGCGGCTTTGGGCAGGCACTCGACTTGCGCCACGGTTTCACGGATGCAGGCGTAGGCGTTCGCGGCAAAACGCTCGAGAAAGACGTCCCGCGGTTCGCCGTTCGGAAGATCGCGGATGACGTTGTGGTACGCGTCGACGGGAATGCGCAGGACGGGCGACTCGGTGTCGAGCGCGACGTTTCCCGCGGAGAGAGCGGTCTCGTCGAGGAAGACGAACCCGACGGCGTATTCGCCGGAAGTTCCGACGAAACTCTCGCGCAGGGCACGCTTTTTCATGAGCTTGCTCAGTTTCGTCTTTTTGACGGGAACGAAAAATTCGGGATCATTTTCCATCTCCCGGAGATCTTCTTCGGCCACGAACACTTCGTCGCGGACGCCGCGGTCGGAGTGGTCTTTGAAGGCGCACACCATGAAGCGCAGCTTCTCGACGGCGGAAATCGTTTCTTTCCGGGGCTCTTCCAAACGATCGGGGTCTTCGTCGTCCAATGCCGGGTCAGCGTTGAGAACGATCCGTACGAGCGTGTTGAGGACGTTCACGATGAGCGAGGTGTCGTTTTGCGTCAACTGCGCGCACTCCGCCGCAGTGAGCTTCCCGACGGCGTCTTCGTTGCGCGAAAGTTCTCGGCGCACCGCAAAGGCCGGATCCGTGACGAGTTTGCGGACCGTTTCGGGGTCGAGCGCCTCTTCGACGGCGGCGGCAACCGTTCTCAGGCGGACGTCCGGGTGAAGAGCGAGGCGGTTGACGAAACGCTTGTCCGTATCGGAAAGGTTGCGCAGCGTGTTGAATTCGAGAACGTTTGCGACGTAGGCGGTCGAAACCGGCAAGAGGATCATTTCTTCGGAAGGGTCGCCCTCGGCATTCAGACGGAAAGAAGCGAGCGCGATGCCGCAGGAAGCGCGCTGCGCCGCCATCATGCGGCGACGACGGGTGCGGATGAGGTGAGGGGCAAAATGAGCCATAAAAATCTCCTTCTGACGATCGGCGAAAGTCGGACGGCATCGCACGATGCGACGCGAGGCTTTCGATGGAGTCATCGTAGAAGGGGGACCGTTGTGAACTGACGCACGGCGTGACGGCGGGTTGCGTCAATATTCGACGCTGGGTGACGTACAACAACAGGGAGGGGAGAAACGGCGACAAGTTTCGTCGCCTGTCCCCGGATGTTGGAAAAAGAGGGTCCGCGGACTCGGTTGCCGAGCCGGCAGCCCGTCAACTTGACTGCTACGTGCGAATGTCGCGCTCGAGAAAGAAAACGCCCGTCGGTTCGATCCTTGTCTGCGGACGGACCGAAAAGGAAGACAAGAGGATTTGGCACCAAAAGCTTCGCAGCCGCGACCGTAGGCGGCTCAACGACCTGGTGCGAAAGCACGTGCGGGGGGAGGTCGAGGAGCTTTTCGGCAACTTCCTTGCGACGCTCCCCGAAGACGTGAGCGCCCCCTGGTTCATGCGGAAGGAATGGCGCGTCCGGCGGACGCGCGACCGTTTCGACACCGAGCTCGAATACCTGCGTTGGATAAGCAAGTAGCAGACTTCACGACATGTAACCGATGTCAAGAGCAAAGTTCGCCAGCTACGGTAGTGTCCTCAAGAGGTCGACAAAAGGAACGGATGAGAGGTCTCCCCTTTGCCGATCTCTTGATTTTGTTTAGGACTGCAGGAGGGATAATGAGAAAGTTATTGCAACAGAATATGTTTCCCTCTTTCTTTACTGCAGTAAGGAAGGTCCGTTGGTACGGATTTCTCTGGAAACGGGTACGGCGTCGCCCTGATTCTGTGTCGCTCCCGGAAGCCGAAAATAAGAGTTTCCCGTTCTTTGAGCGCTCGCTATCAATCACGTCGCCCACCGATGGAAAGCTGTTGCACGCTTGCTGTTGACGCGATATCCGGCAGCAATGATGGCATCAAGGTTGAGGTGCTTGACTTGGAGCTTGACGCTGCGCGAGCGTTCCTGGCGAACTATAAAGAAATTCTTGATAGTTGAAGCCTCATCGAACTCTTCTGATCGATAGATTGCATCTGTGTGTAACGGACTTAAGCCCGTCTATCAAGCCGCGGAAGCCAACTAGGCTGAACGTGGTTTGGAGACTTTTGAGGCATCGCCCATGGGATGCCGCTCCTCCACCATAGCGGGCGAGCGGCGCAGAGCCCGGCCTCAGGTTATGCCGTTCTTTCGATTTCCGTTGGAGATCCGCCGACTCATCTGCACGACGAATTCGATCGAAGGTCTGAACCGTGGGATTCGCGGGGTTGTCAAGTGCTCGCTTCCGTATAAACAAAAAGGCCGGAAGTCTTCTTTGCCTGGCGTTCCGGCCTTTCTTAAGCTACCTGTTTGATGGAGTCTAAAGGGGACTCCCGCCTTCGGAGAGGATAGGATGTCAATCGAAGGTGTAGGTGCCTCTCACGACGCCGCTTACGCCGTCTCGTACCCCGACATAACCTCGTACCCGAGCTTCAAAGTCCCACGGAGACTCGGGCGTCTTTTGGTATCTCATGCCCAGTTCGGCATAGCCCGTAGCACCGTCGAGTGAGGCCGAGCGCAGATCAACACCATTGGCGGAGCCGGTTGCTTCGCCGTCGAACTCGTATTCCAGTGCCGTTCCCAAATACCACTTGAGAGCGTCGTTCTTGTTGAAGGTCCAGCGCAACCCGGTGCGGAGTTGTTCGCTCTGAACAGAATCGAGTTCGAAGCGGTCTGCGTCGACACGGAACGAGTTGTCCCCAAAGTGCGTATAGAAGAATCTCGCGAACACGTCGAGTTCGTCCGTTTCATTGGTTTCGAATACGCGGCCGATTCCTGCGTGAGCGGACCAGTAGTCCGTACGAAGATCGTGGTCGAAGAATTCTCCGTTTCCGTTGAGAAAGGCGTTTTCGGCCTTGGTGTGAATCATCCCGCCTCGAGCGGAAGCGTCCCAATACCAACCGTTGTTGGAGCGGTAGCGCAGGGCAAGGCCGCCACCGCGGTAGTGGAACTCGCTGTCGGTGCGGTGGGAAGTATCTCCGAAATCGAAGTGAAAGCGTGAATTAGCGTCACCGAATTCGAAGAACACGGCCCAGCTCAGATCGCCGTCCTTCTTGCGGGCTATGTCGCCCGTACCTACCAGACCGTTCCAACCGTTGATCTTGAGGTCGTCGGCAACGTCGTACTTGCTGTAGGCGCCTTCGCCGACTGCGAAGAGCTTCGTGCCGAACAACTGATCCCGTTCGAGGGCGTTGAGGCCGTCCACGACGAGATCATTCGCCTGAAGGAGAAACGCCTGAGAGGCGGTGTTCATGGCGGCCACGTTGTCGGACTGGTCCGTCGTACGAACATCGGTGATGACGTATTTGACGCTACCGTTGGGGTCAACCTGGACTTCACCGGAACCTTCAAAAGCTACGCCGGCCGTGAAGATGCTTTCACCACTTGTGACATTCCCTGGATCGGTTCCGAAGTCGTGCTCTTCAGCCGTGCGGACGAAGTACATGTAGTCTCCTTCCTGAAGGCTCGTACCGCCTGCAAGCGTCGTGCTTTCGGCGATTTCTATGCCGGAGTTCGACAGGTCGGACGTAGCGTTTTCGTTGAGAACCTCAAGCACAGTACCTTCGTTTTCCCAGACGACGTTTTGGAAGACGATGCGGTCGAAACGGTTGATGGAGTTCACGGTGCCCTTATATCCATCGACTACGAGGGCGTTTCCCGAAGTCTCGATGCTCACGATGGATCCTGTGACTTCGTAGCCCATGAGGTCCGCTTTGCTCAAATCCGTCCCGCCGCGCAAAACGACGGAGTTGGAGGTGAACACGGCGCTGTCTACGGAACCGTCGTCGGTCGCCACCGCCGCACCGACGATTTTGCCATCGATGGTCCCGGAGCGAATGACGACGGTGTTTCCTTGGGCGGTGAAGTTGGTGAAGGAACTTCCGTTGAGCTCAGCCAATGCGCCGTAGACTCCGCCCGTAATGTCGCTGTCGCCCTCTATTGATACGGAATTCGAGGAGAAACTTCCGGAACCTTCCGCCAGGTACGGGAGCATGTACGCGCCGACTACGGCAACCGTTCCGTCAACAACGCCGGTCGGCGTATCTCCGGTGATTCGGGTGTCACGAATAGTCGTGCTTCCGTTTGTCACGATGTATTGAGCGGAAGCGGGAGTGATGTAGCCTGATGCAGCGTTGCCTAGTACGTATCCGGTTAATGAAGACCCTTCCAGAAGAACGTTTGCGTTGCGGGCTTCGAGCGTGGCGTCTGCGTGCATCGGATAGGTTTGCGCAAGCTGTCCCCAAACGATACCCTGAAGATCGGAATCGTAGATGGAAAGGGTTGTGCCCGAGGCAAGGGTGTGTACGGTACTCATGGAACCGTTGGCGGTAGCAATGGCTCCATAGATTTCAGAATCCGGGTCAGTGGTTGATCCGTTGCGGATCAGAACTGTGGAATCGAGCGACTGCACCGTAATGACGCTTCCGAAGGAAGCGCTCTGAAAGTTGGCGATGCCGTAAACGTCGTGAGCTATAACGCCGTCGAGTTCAACATGTGCGTTCGATAGGATTTGGTTTTCGGATGTACTGCCGATGGTAACGGTAGAGCCCAACCCGACGATTTCGCGATATTCTCCTCCCGTGAGATGAACCTGTCCGTTGCTGTTGTTGCCGTCGATGCTGTCAGCTGCTGAAGAGGGAAAGGAGACGGTGGTGAGCGCCCACAAGAGAGAAAAGGGAAGAGTCTTAAATTTTACGAAAGAATACGTATAACTACGTAACGGGGGGGGGGGTAAAACAAACATACTTGAGTGTTCCTTTCGACTCGTATACCTGGGAATTCTGTTGTATGGGATAGGTGACCCTTCTTCTTATGAAAGAAATGGGCTGGCTTTCATCGTGCGGGGGAAGGCATCGTCTTCATTCCCATTTCTTTCTAAGTTCAGGAAGGGGTGCATTGTACAACGAGAGCTAAGACAGGGATAGAGTGAATCGGAGCTCAGCAATCACAGCGTCCTGTGCCCTCGGTAAGAAAACGCCTCCTGATTGTCGCTGTCCTGTTTGCTCTTGAGGAGACTATAAGGAAAAACCTCTCTTCGGAGATTAGTCCGAAGAGAGGTCAGGCAGAATGGCTCTGAAAGATCAGAACTTGTGAACGAGACCGCCCACGACGTCGATGCCTTCATATTCGTGCGTCAGCGTACCTCGGTCGGTACCCATGTCGAGCTCGGCCTTCACGTAGCCGGCGCCCGTGTAGAGGAACGTGCGCTTCGAAAGCGGGTATTCATAGCCGAGCGAAGCGGTGTAGGCCTTCACGTCGAGGTCGGGATAACCGTTGAAGCCCGTGCCGTCACCGTCGGAATAACCGACGCCGAACTTCAGCGTGCCGCCGACGACACCGAACTGCGTGCCGAGGTGAACGCCGTAGCCGTCAAGCTGCGTGCCGTTGAGACGAACCGCAACGGCGTCTTCAATGTCGCCGACGGCGGAAGATTCGTAGCTCTTCTGCATGATGCCGGCCACGTCGGACGCATTGTTGTAATACTGAACCGCAAGGAAGGTCTTCGCAAATCCGCAATCATAGGATCCGGCCAAGGAGACGGTGACGGCATCGTCGACGTCCGTAGGCTTTTCCGTAACTTCGACTCCGCCCAGCTTATAGGTCGCCCCCTTCGTCGACTTGTTGGTCCAGTCGACCAAAGCGCCAAAGTCGAAGGCCCCGATCTTGTATTCCGCACCCAAAGCGGCGTAGCGATTGGCGGCAGACTTGTTTTCGACGCCGTTTTCGCCCATGGCGTACTGAGCGTAAACCGTCAGGCCCGAAAGATCGGGCGAGACAAAGGTGAGTACGTTGTCCATGCGGGTCGTGTAGTTCGCAAAGACCATCGTGTGGCCCGCGATGTTGTCGGACCAACCGGAGCCGAACGGCGAAGCCATGGCGCCGAAGAAGCCGACGGTTCCCGTATCCGAGATGAGGGTCGACATGCGGCCGGCATAAAGCGTGCCGTAGCCCGTACGCAAACCGAGGGATGCTTCACGGTCGAAGATGGTACCGTCCGTCGACATGGATCCGTCGTCGGCCTTGAAACCGTTCTCCAGCTTGAAGAGCACCTGCATGCCGTTGCCGAGATCTTCTGAACCGCGGATGCCGAAGCGGCTGGCCGAGTTGTTGCCCGAATCCATGCGGAATTCGTCTTCATCGATTCGAACGTCCTTGGCGTCGTTGGCGTAGTCGTACGTTGCGTCCGTGTTAGTGTATGCAAGGCCGGTATCGATGACGCCGTAGACTTCGACGTCGGCCGCCTGAACGAAGCTGATCGAGGCGCCAGCGAGCGCTACAGCAACGAGAGTCTTTTTAAACATTGATTTCTCCAAAACTCGGCGGTGAAAGAAGGTGGCCGCCTTTCGGGGAAGTTTACGGAGTTGTATGTGATAGGGGGGGGGTAAACCCTTATGTTGCATTGAATGCGATATGCCCTCGTCAGTCCTGATGGCTTGTGGCAGAACGTTGATCGGAACGTCTCATCACGATGCGGACTCGTAGTCGCCTCGTTCGTCCAATTGTTGCAAGATCAACAATCGCGTATTGCGACAAGCGATAAATTCAGCCGCGGTACAGTTCTTGTAGTTAGGAATGACCCAATGTTCGTGCTAAAGAGTGGGTTACCAAACTGATCACGGTAAATACCCGGTGTCGAGCGCAAAGTTCGCCAACCGATTGTGCTCGTCCGTCGTGGGCGACGACCACCGCATCGCGGCGATGGCCGCCAGGGCCGCAGCCCGCGCGAAGGCGGGTTCGAGGAGCAGGTCGGGGAGTACGTCGAGCGGCAGCGTCACCTTCGAAAAGCCCTTGGCGAGCGCCTGGCTCACTTCGCGCTCCGCATCCTCGCGCAGCGCGAACGGGCTCTGGTAGATCACCTTCTTGTGCGTGGGGGAAAAGGGGCGGTCCGACTGCACGACGTCCCATTCGACCGAGAGCCACGTGTACTCGTTTTCAAACTCCTCTTTCGTCTTCCCGTTCAAAAGAACTTCGGTCGCCACCGTGACCGAGGCGACGGGAAAGGTCGGCAGTTGCCGAAGAAAGCCCGCCACAAAGAGCGTGTGCACACCGAAGATCAAACGCGGCTCTTCGGGGGTATGTGTGGGTTGAATCGATCCATCAGATACCCTCGGGGCGGTTAGGCAACGGAATGCGCATATTGGAGCAGATCAGCTGAATGAAGGCGAACATGCTCTCAAGGTTCCTGAAGCCGTAGGCTCGACGAATGAGAAGCTTGATCTTGTTGTTGATGGCTTCGAGACGAGCATTGCTCAGACCATTTTGGATGGTATTGAGGATGTTGGCCCTGTGCCTTTTGATCTTGCGCGCCAAGTCCTTGATGACCTCAATGCGCGAGTGCGACGCCTTCCAGTACCAGTGCTTCAGCATGGCTTCGGCGTCCTCCGGCGGCAGTTTCAGGATGCGCCGTAACTCCTCCTTGAGTTTGTAGGCTTTGAAGAGTTGCGGGTGTGATTCAGCAATGAGCTGAAGTCGTTCCTCTTGCAGTGGAGTCAAATTCTCGGGAGCCTTCCCAAGTGCATAAGCGGAGTGTTTGACGCCCTTTGCAAGAATTTCCTGTTCGTTGTACCGAGCCTTGAGGCGGCGAAGTTCTTGCTCATCTTCCGTTCCACGAATCTGCTTGAGTAGCTCGCGGTTGTCGGTGCGTATGGCTTGCCAGATCTGTTTACGCAGCGCGTCAATTGTCTGACCTGCCCACTGCACCACGTGAAAGGGATCGACGCAACGCTTGGCGTGCGGAACATACTGTTTGATGCAGTCATCGATCCAACGAGCGCCGTCGCCGCTAACGTATCGAATTGATGCGCGTTGCTCGTCGGTCAGGGATTGAAAGAACTTCTCGAAGACACTCTTGCCATGGTTCTCGTGCAGCCAGACGACCTCGCCGGTGTCGTGATTGATGACCACGGTCATGTACTTGTGGCCCTTGCGATAAGAGGTTTCGTCCACGCCGATGCGGACCAACCCGTCCAGGCGTCTCTTGTCGGCATCGGGGTCCAGGTGCTTTTGTGCGCGTGTCACGCATCGCCCCACGGTGTGCCAATCGATGCGCATGAGTTCTTTGATTTTCGAGCTGGACATGTTCCGGGCCAACCACGCAACTTGGAGATCGAATTCTTTGGTGAAGCGTGAGTCGGGAAAGGCCCAGGGAACGGCCTCGGTGACGATGCCGTGGACGGGGCAATGGATGCGGCGAGGGGAGTACCGCAGATAGACCAAGACTCCTCCGAGATCAAGTGCCCGCCATTGACGTGGCTCGGCGTGAGCGCAATCGTACCCCGGGCAGCGAGCACCGCAATGAGGACAACGTTGTTGCAGGCGCTTGAGCGGGCGCAGATCAAAGTGGACTCGGATCTCTCCGTTGATTTCGTTGACGTCAAAGTCATGAATAACGGCTAGATTTTTGACATGAAGGAGTTCTGTCAGTAAACTGCCAAGCTTGGCCATCGCGTGTCTTGTTTGAGAGTTGTAGCAGACCTAAACAATACAGAATCGCGGTGGCCTTTTGTTTTTTGGGCGTACGCTGGGGGAGGCTTGCCTCCCCCCATGCCCCCTCCACGTTCACCGCCACGTGGCTCGGGAGGTGCCGCCTACGGCAACACCTCCCTTGCCGAGGCTGTAGCCATGCTCAGGACGCGTCAAGCGCCTTTCGCGGCATATCCTCGGTCGGCTCCGCCGACCGTCGGTATTCCACGTGCGCTTGACCCTGTCCTGGTAGCATGGCGGTGAACGAAAAGACAGTCTCGGAGAGTGATCCACATCAGTGAAGCATCTCGAGACCGTCAAAAGAATTGTCTAACCTAAGATTTGCGGGGATAGCGGGCTGTTTTTCACCCACATGTATCTCCGAAGCCTCAAAAAATAGTATTCAGTTGCTGAACGTTCGTATAGTGAACGTTCATCAGATGAATGCTAATACGGGCATGGATGGTGCCTGCAACCTGCGCTTCGAAAGTTGTCTTTGCCCGCGCCTTTATGACGAAATTTTTCCTCGGAAACGAGTGAGTGTGAGGAATGATGAAATTCTATGATCGAAAGAAGGAAATGGATCTTCTCAACCGGGAATTCGGGCTGGTTCGTCAAAAGCGTCTCGGGCGATTTGTCGTGGTGAGCGGAAGAAGACGGGTGGGAAAGACAAGTCTTCTCTTCAAAGTTGCCGAAGAAAACAAGGATTTCGTTTTTGTGTATTTGTTTGCTTTTGTCACGACGGAATCCAATCTGGCGGGCGAGTGGATGCGGCAGGTTGTTCAGGCGCTCGGACTGAATTTCCCTCCTACTTTTACGAAAATTATCGACGTGCTGCGGTTTTTGTTTGAATTGGGGAGGAATAGGCCGATCGCGATTTTCATCGACGAATGTCAGGATCTGACTCACGTAAACCCGGTATTTTGGGCGGAATTGCAAAGAGAGTGGGATCTCGCGAAAAATTCCACACAAACGCTTCTGGTTCAGAGCGGATCGGCGGCGTCGGCGATGCGTCTGATTTTCCAGGACTACAGCAAGCCTCTTTTCGGACGAACCGACGTCTTTCTTCAACTGCGCCCGTTTGCTCCCTCCGTCTTGCAGGAGATTTTGCGGGATGAAAAACCGGACTTCTCTTCGGAAGATCTGTTGCTCTTTTATGCCGTCACGGGCGGCGTGGCGCGTTACGCGGAACAGTTCGTCGTCACTGGGGCGCTCAGCGAGGAAGCGATGATCGAGGAGATATTCCGGGATTCTTCGTATTTCCTTACGGAAGCGGAAGTTTTGCTCGCCAACGAGTTCAAGGTGGAGTCCCGATATTATTCGATCTTGGTGGAGGCGATCGCCCGAGGCGTCACGAAACGTGCGGAGCTGCAGAATTTGGTTCCGGAGATTCAGGTGAGCGGATTGTTGGACCGTCTGCAGAAACGCTACGGAATGATTCGAAAGGTCGAACCGCTTTTCAATATGGATTACCGCAAGGTTCGTTATTCATTGAACGATCCTTATTTGGCGTTCTGGTATGCCTTCGTGCATCGCGAAAGAACACTTCTCAACGCCCATCAATTTGACGAATTGAAACGCCGCTTTCGTCAACAGTACGCAGATTTCTCCGGAAGAACGCTCGAAGGGTGGTTTCGGGAAAAGTTTTGGGAGAGCGGACTTTACCCGCAGGTCGGATCCTGGTGGGACCGCAAAGGCGAAAACGAGATCGATCTGATTGCCGTTAACGACGAGCGACGCATCGCCTGGGTTTTTGAGATCAAACGAAATTCCCGGAAGGTGGATTTGCGTGTGTTGCAAAGCAAAGCAAACGCGATGCTCGCATCCTGTCGTTCTCTTGACGGCTATGAGATTCGCACGAAAGGTTTGAGCATGGACGACATGATCCGTCCCGTGGAGGAAATCGCGCCGTTCGACGCCTGACGCCGGTCTTGGCGGCCAAGGTACCCGGCAAGGCGCGCCCGCGGCTGCGGCGCCCCGGCGATCGGTAGCGCAAAGAGACGCGCCTCTCGGTCGGGTAGCTTGCGACGCCTCCTGCGGACGCAAGCTCCGATCGTCAAGTCTCCCGGGGGCTCCGGCATGTCGGCGGGCGAAGGTCTGCGTCCCGTCTGAAGCGGCCGCCCGCAGCCTTCGGTCACGAATGGACGCCTTTTTCCGTTGAGACGTCCGTGAAGTAGATTCGGTTTCGGTCGTAGAGGAGCTTTTCTTCCGGCAGTCCCACGAAGGCCGACACCTGCGCTTCGTAGGAGGCGAAGAGGTCCTGCATGGCCTTCGAGTACCACTCGAAGAAAATCCGCACGCGGCGGCTTCGCCATCCGGCTCGGTTCGTCACGTTGAAGCACTCGACGGGCGGACGAAACCATCCCGGGAGGATCGGCACGAGGGCGCCACGCCGCAAATCCTCCACGATCTGCACGAGCGGCATGTCGACGGCGACCCCCATGCCGTCGAGAAGCGCCTGGCGGATGGCGAGAATGTCGGTCGAGCGGACGCTCCTGTCGAAAACCACGGGCTCGGCGTCGTCCCCGCGGTAGAGCATCTTCGTTTCCTCGCGCACGGGTCCGTTGTAGACGTAGCCCGTGTGCGTGCGGAGGTTTTCCGGAGAGAACGGCATGCCGAAGCGCTTCACGTACTCGGGACTCGCGACGGGAAGATAGACGTTTCGCCCGCGGCTCATGTAGACGAGCCCCGAGAGGGTGGGTTCGCCCGTGAGCGTCGCCACTTCGCAGAAGCCCTTCTGCACGTCCGCCTCCTTGAGGCCCCCGAGGATTTCGATCGTCATCTCGGGGTGAAGTTCCTTGAACCGGTGCAGAAGTCCGGTGAGGCGGCGGGAAGCGAAGCCCGGAGCCGAGGAGAGGCGGATCTTTCCTTCGAGCGAGCGTCGGTCGTCCGAAATCTGGCTGATGAGCGCGTCGTGGGCGCGAAGGATCGTCTCCATGCGCTTGAGCGCCTGCGCGCCTTCCTTCGTAAGTTCCAGGGGACGGGCGTTGTGCCGCACGAGCGGAACGCCGAGCGCCTTTTCGAGCCCCGTGATCGCGCGCGAAATGTTCGCCGTGTTCACGTCCATTGCGGTCGCGGCCGCCGTGAGCGTGCCCGAGCGCGCGAAAGCGACGAAGTAGCGCCAGGCGGTGAGGTCGTCGAGTTTGGACATGAAAAATTCCTCTGCGGGAGCAAACGAAGCGGACGTTTCGCCGAAGCGGTGCGTCGGGTGCGGTTGGAAAAGAGAGGCTTCCGTTGAGCCAACTTGCCCCAAAGTAGCCGAAATCCCTGGAAAGGGGAAGAGGTTTAATTTGCGCGTCGCGCAAAGAGATTTTGCGTCATACGCACTTGCGGCGCAAGTCCCCTCCGATCGAAACTCTTCCCCATGACGAATTCGGACCGATCGGTTCGGAAGACACACCCCACCCAAAGCAAAGGAGAATCGCCGTGCAGCGCGATGAATTTTTCTGGCTTTCCGCCATCAACAAGGCGACGGTCGTCGTGAACCGCGCCGAGGGACTGATCGGGGACGACACGGCAAGGCTCGCCGCCCGCGGCATCCGCGCCGTGGAGGAAGCGGCCGCGGCCGACCCCGCCAAGCGCGTGAAGACCTACATCACCTATGAACCCCTTCTCATCGAGGCGACGAGTCCCGAAGTGACCCTCATTCACGCAGGCCGCTCGAGCCAGGACATGCTCTCGACCGTGCGCATGGCGATCGACCGCGACGAGGCGTTGGCCTTCGCGCGCGCCTTCGACGCCGTGCTTGAAAAGCTGATCGCTCTTGCCGAAGCCCACCGCGACACGATCGTCCCGAACTACACGAACGGCGTCGCCGCGCAACCCAACAGCTACGGTCACTATCTCTTGGGCTTCATCCACGCCTTCCTTCGCGACCGCGAACGACTCGACGAGTGCCTCGTCCGCTACGACCGTTCGTCCATGGGCGCCACCGTCCTGAACGGCACGGGCTGGCCCTTGAACCGCGCGAAGATGGCCGAAGTCCTGGGCTTTGCCGCCCCTGTCACGAACGCCTTCGACGCGACCTGCGAATCCCCCGTCGACTTCCCGGTCGAACTCGCTCAGATCGCCGCGTCGTCGGCGCTCCACGTCGGATCCTTCATTTCCGACGTCATGGTGCAGTACGCGCAGCCGCGTCCCTGGATTCTTTTGGCAGAAGGCGGCGAAAACACCTACGTGTCGTCCGCCATGCCGCAAAAGCGCAATCCCGGCCTTCTCAACAACTGCCGCGCCGACGCGTCGAACGTCGTGGGCGAACTCGCGTCCGTGATGCTTCGCGCCCACAACCTCGTGCCGGGCATGGTCGACGCCAAGAGCGTGGCGCTCAACACGCGCATGCTCTCGGCCGCGAAGGGCATGATGGAACGCTTCCTCAAGGTTCTGAACGGCATCCGCATCAATCCCGACCGCGCCTTGGAAGAACTCAATTCCGACTGGACGGCCTCGCAGGAAATCGCCGACCGCCTCATGAGGGACTACGGGCTTCCCTTCCGCATCGGCCACCACATGGCAAGCCGCATGGTGTCCTATGCCCGAAAGGAAAACATTCTTCCGCTCGACTTCCCCTACGACGTGATGCAAAAGCTCTACCGCGAAGAGGTCGAAGAAGAGTATCCGCAGGCCCCGCGCGAACTGCCCATGTCGGAAGCCGAATTCCGCGACGCCTTGGATCCCCGCAAGATCGTCGCCGCCCGCCGCACGTCGGGGAGCGCCGCTCCTGCGGAAGTCGACGCCATGGTCGCCGGCGCCCGCGAAGCGCTTGCGCGCTCGGTCGCGAAGCGCGATGCCATGGAAGCCCACGTGAAGGCCGCGCTCGACAAGCTCGAAGCGGACTTCTCGCAGTACCTCTAAACGAATGACTGCGGCCGGGGAGGGGACTTTCAACCGCTTCCCGACCGCCTGAACCCTCTCAACCACCACACACAGCGGAGAATTTTATGACCGCGCTCCTACCTTGGATTGCCGTAATCGTGACGATCGTCGCGGGCTGGGCGCTTCTGAAGCGCTACTCGACCCACATGGTCCTTCTCTTTTCCGGTCTCGTCATCCTCATCTGCGTCGCGCTTGCGGGCGTCGACTTCCTCCCGAAGGGCGTGAAGACCTCGGGCTTCTGGCTCTTCGACATCTTCGCGACGCTTAAGAGCATCGCCACGAAGCAGAGCGCCGGCACGGGCTTTCTCATCATGACGGCGGGCGGCTTTGCGGCCTACATGGACCGCATCGGCGCCGCGAAGGCGCTCGTGGACGTCGCCGTGAAGCCCCTGTCGCTCCTCAAGGCCCCGTACCTGGTGCTCGCGGGCGGCTACGTCGTGGGCCAGCTCCTCGTCACCGTCATTCCGTCGGCGGCGGGTCTTGCGATGCTGCTCCTCGTCGCGCTCTTCCCGATTCTCACGGCGGTGGGCACGTCTCCCGCCGCGGCCGCGGCCGTGATCGGCACGTCGGCCGGCATGACCTTTGCGCCGACCGCCGGCACCGCTTCGCTGGCCGCGAAGGTGGCGGGTCTCGATCCGATCATCTACCTCGTCGAATACCAGCTCCCGCTCGCCGTTCCGACCTTGATCGTCTGCGCCGTCGCCCACTACTTCGTGCAGCGCTACTACGACAAGAAGGCGGACGACGTCTACGCCGAAGCCGCCGAAGTGAAGAAGTCCGAAGCCCCGGAAGTCCCGAAGTGGTACGCGCTCTTCCCGGTCCTCCCGATCTTCCTTCTCATCATCTTCTCGAAGCTCGTCGTCTCGTCCGTGAAGCTCGATACGATCGCCGCGCTCTTCATGGTGTGGGTCTTCGTCGTGATCATTGAAATCATCCGCAACCGCGGCAACGTCAAGAAGATCTTCAAGGACGCCCTCGCGCTCTTCCAGTCGATGGGCAAGATGTTTACGGGCATCGTCGCGCTCATCATCTGCGCCGAGTTCTTTGCGACCGGCCTGCGTGAATCGGGCCTCATCGACGCCCTCATCAACTCCGCCCAGGGCGTGGGCGCCGGCATGGGCTTCATGACGGTGATCCTCACGGCGATCGTCTCGATCGTGACCTTCCTCACGGGTTCGGGCGTGGGCGCCTACTCGTCGTTTGCCGCCCTTGCGCCGGACGTCGCTTCGGGTCTCGGCGGCTCGGTGGAAGCCCTCGTCACGCCGATGCAGTTCGCTTCGGGCATGCTTCGCGCCATGAGCCCGGTCGCGGGCGTCATCATCGCGGTCGCCGGCGCCGCCGGGGTCTCCCCGATGGCCATCGTGCGCCGCACCTGGATCCCGATGATCCTCGGTCTCGTCACGACGATCGTCGTCAATCAGATCCTCTTCGGCTGATGACTCGATCCAACTGAACTGAAAGGGCCGTCCTTCGGGGCGGCCTTTTTACTGAAACGGTCGAATAGACCTCGGATCATTCCGAGATCCCGGAAAACCCGTCGGCGGCTCGGGTTTACACTGAAGGAAGGTGCCCTTTCCGGGCGCACTTCTATAGAATGCCGCATATTTTTCGTGAACCGGAAAATCGGGCGCCGTCGGGCGGACTGAAATCCTTCCGGGCACTTGTCGTTTGGTTTTTCTCGTATGGACTGGCTTCGCGCACTCTTTACCGACACGAATGCCGTGGCGCACATCATTCTCGTCTACGCGCTCGTCGTCGCCTTGGGGACGCTTCTCGGACGCATCAAGGTGGCGGGCATTTCGCTCGGCGTCACCTTCGTCCTTTTCGTCGGACTCGCCGCGGGACACTTCGGCCTCACGGTGCCGGAGCCCGTGCTCTTCTTCATCCGCGACTTCGGCCTCACGCTCTTCATCTTCTTCGTGGGGCTGCAGGTGGGGCCCTCCTTCTTCTCGTCCTTCAAGAGCGGGGGACTCGTTCTGAACCTCCTCACCGTCATGATCGTCCTCCTCGGGATCGTCGTGACGGTCGCGCTCTGGTTCCTCCTGAAGGACTGGGTCTCGCTGCCGCAGATGCTGGGCGTCCATTACGGGGCGGTCACGAACACCCCGGGCCTCGGCGCCACGCAGGAGGCGCTCGATCTTCTTCACTATGAAGGCGAAAACATCGCGGTTGCCTACGCCTGCGCCTATCCTCTGGGCGTCGTAGGCGCGATCTTCTCCGCCGTGCTCCTCAGAAAGATTTTCTCGATCGACCTCGCCGAAGAAGACAAGCACTGGGAGACGGAAGAAAAGGAACACAACCGCGAACCGATCTTCTTCCATGTGGAAGTCACGAATCCCGCGGTGGCGGGCAAGACCCTCGGGGCGATCCGAGAATTTACGGGGCGCTCCTTCATCTGCAGCCGCATTCTCTCGAAGGGAGAACTCTCAAGCCCCACTGCCGAAACGGTCGTTCAGGAGGGCGACGTCCTTCGCATCGTGGCCGCTCCGGAAGACCGCCTGCCCGTCACGGCCTTCTTCGGGGGTGAAAAGCAGGGCGTCGATCTCGCGACGGAAAAGTCGCCGCTCGCCACCCGCACGATCCTGATCACGCGGGAAAAGTTCAACGGCATGACCCTGAAGGCCTTGGCGCTCAACCAGATGGACGGCGTCAACATCACGCGAGTCTTTCGCGCCGGCATGACGCTCTTTCCGTATTCGAACCTCCATCTGCAGGTGGGCGACCAGGTCTACTGCGTGGGACCGGAACCGGCGCTGCAGCGTCTCGAGACGTTGCTCGGCAACAAGATGAAGAAGCTCTATCACCCGAACATCTTCACGATTTTCGTGGGGCTTGCGTTCGGGATTGTCTTGGGGAGCATTCCGATTGCGGTGCCCGGTATGCCCGCGCCCTTGAAGCTCGGTCTTGCGGGCGGGCCGCTCATCGTCGCGATTCTTCTCGGACGCTTCGGGAACTTCGCCCGGCTCGTCACCTACACGACGCAGTCGGCGAGCCTCATGATGCGCGAAATCGGGATTTCGCTCTTTCTGGCGAGCGTCGGCCTCGCCGCGGGCGAGAGCTTCGTCGCCGCCATCACGCAGGGGAACGGGCTTCTCTACGTGCTCCTCGGGCTTTTCGTCACGCTCATTCCGCTCATCGTCGTGGGGATCGTCGCAAGAAAGGTCTACAGAATCAACTACCACAGCATCGTGGGCCTCATGGCGGGCGCAACGACCGATCCTCCCGCCTTGGCTTACGCGGCGACCTTGTCGGAGAAGAATTCCTCGTCGGTCGCGTACTCGACCGTCTATCCGCTTGCGATGTTCCTTCGCATTCTCACGGGGCAGCTTCTTTTGGTGCTCCTCTGGGGATTCATCTCCTAAGAAAAACAAGCGGCAAAAGAGCAAGGCGTCGGACCCGAGAGGGCCGGCGCCTTTTCTTCAAGAAGTCGGGAAAACCGCGGACTGGCGCGGTGGAGGGCTTCAGGCTAGAGTGACGGATGGAACGCAAAATGGAAAAAGCGGTGCGAAGGGAAGGGGACGCGCGTCGGGTGCCGTTCCTTTTTGCTTCGGACCGCATGACAAAGGAGACGACATGCAGAAATCGATCTTTCGCGCGACGGCGCTCACGCTTCTCATGACGACCGCGGGCTTCGCCTTTGCGGCTTCGGGCGCTCTGCCCGTCGAAAAACTCTCGGCCGACGTCGTGGTCGTGGGGGCGGGCGGCACGGGCGTGGCGGCCGCGGCTTCTGCCGCCCAACACGGCGCCAAGGTGATCGTCTTTGAAAAGATGCCCTTCATCGGCGGCAGTTCCGCGCTCGCGGGCGGCGCGATCGCGGCGGGCGACACGAAGCCCCAGGCCCGCGCGGGCGAAAAGGAGACTACGTCCGAAGGCTTCATGAAGATTTGGCTCAACGACCAGAAGCGCTCCTACCGGGGCGGAAGCAAGGCCTATCCCGACGAAGCGCTCGTCAAGTCCATGACCTTCGCCTTCACCGACACGATCAACTGGCTTGAAGAAGTCGTGGGCCACACCTTCGCGAAGCCCCGGCCCTTCGGTTACGGGGGCCCCAACTACGCGCACGCGCCCTCAGAATCGCCCGTTCCGGCTTCGGGCCGAGGCTCGTCTCCGGCGGGCGGACGCTTCGTCATTAAGAACGTCAAGCTCTATCTCGACAAGATGGGCGTCCCCGTCCGTACGGCGACCCCCGTCACCGACCTCATCCAGAACGACAAGGGCGAGGTCGTGGGCGTGAAGGCCTCGGACAAGAAGACCGTCTACGAAGTCTCCGCCAAGGCGGTCGTGCTCGCGACGGGCGGCTTTGCGCACAACAAGGAAATGATGGAACGTTTGGTTCCCGTTTACGCACCGTATACCGACAAGTCCGTCGCCACGGTGGGCGCGACGGGCGACGGCATCCGCATGGCCGTGAAGGCGGGCGGCGTCGAATACGAGGACGCCTGGGTGATCGGGCTCTACGTCTCGGGCGCGAAGCCCGAATATTCGAAGACCTTCACGTCGAAGGACAAGTACAAGGACCGCGTCTTTGTGAACGAAAAGGGCGAACGTTTCGTCAACGAAGACCTCCCGTACCTGACCGACCCGGTCGCGATGCAGAAAGCCGTCTGGGCGATCGTCGACAGTCAGGACCCGAAGAAGGTCGAAGTGCTGAACGGCGTGCAGGACCCCAAGATTTCCGTGAAGGCCAATTCCTGGAAGGAATTGGGCGACGCGTTGGGCGTCCCGGCCGAAGCCTTGGAAAAGACCATGACGGACTACAACCGCGCCTGCGAAACGGGCGACGACAAGACCTTCGGCAAGCCCAAGGCGTTCCTCAAGCCCTTCAACAAGGCGCCCTTCTACGCCGTGCGCGTCATTCCGCAGACGGGCGGCACCATGGGCGGCGTCAAGGTGGACGATCACTTCCGCGTGATCGACAAGGCGGGCAAACCCATCAAGGGTCTGTATGCGGGCGGCGAAGTCATCAACCGTCCGTACTACAACCGCGTCTACACCTCGGGCACGGGGCTCGGCATCGCCTACACCTCGGGTCGTCTTGCGGGCGAGTACGCCGCGAAGGAAGCGCTCGGGAAGTAACGCAGGGGAAGAGGGTGCGGATAAGCTTCCGCGCCCCGACCTGAAGACCGTTCCGGGAGGAGGCCGTTCGGATTCGGACGGCCTTTCTTCGTACGCGGACAAACCTTCCTGGAAGAAGGGGACTGCCAATCTTAACGACGTTAAGCTTAACGGCGTTAAGATTTGGGGTTTCGCCTGCTTAAGAACGAAAGGAGAGAACCGTGACCGCCAACGAGAAGTCTTTTCGGATGCACCGCATCGACGCCTGCACGCATCCTCTCTATGAAGAATTCCGAAAGCTCTACCGCCAAAGTTTTCCCGTCTTCGAGCAGCGCACGCCCCCGCAGCAGCGCGACGCCTTCGGGCGCGACGCTTATCGTCTCCTCGCCTTTACGGAAAACAGGCTCTTTCTCGGGTTCATCGCCTGCTGGGACCTCGCCACCTGCCGCTACGTCGAGCATCTCGCCGTGAACGATCGGCTGCGGGGGCGAGGCTACGGTAGCCGTCTCCTCGGCGACTTCGTTCGTACGCCGGGAAAACCGGTGCTTCTCGAAATCGATCCCGTCACGGACGACGTCTCCGCCGCCCGACTGCGTTTCTACCAAAAGTGCGGCTTCGTTGAGAATCCCTATGCTCATCGCCATCCTGCCTATCGGGCGGGCTTTGCGCCGCACCCGCTCGTCGTCCTGACGTCGGGGCGGGGCATTTCGGAGGAGGAGTATCGGCATTTCGACGACGATCTCCGAAACGTCGTGATGGACTTCCGGGGCGTGGCGGCGTCGGACGATTTTCTCTGAGCGCGTTGCGGGTCTTCGTCCCGATCCGCCGGGACATATCGCTAAAGAGAGCCGATTCAGAAGTCGGAAGAAGCGGAGGATAGGGCGGCCCTTTGTCTTTGTCGACGAATCCAGAGTGCAAAGAATGGATCCTCCACTTCGTAGCGGGAGGTTCGGATGAGAACGCCTTCCTTCACGAGCCGCCCAGCGGCGGTGTAGACCGTGCTCTCGCGAAGGTCTGTGAGTACGTAAACAACCCTCGACTAAAGTCGAAGGCTTTGCAACTATTGCCGAGACAACGTC
>OGIK01001268.1_pt1 | contig 24184 bp, 19 predicted proteins | sample 1571781 | NCBI WGS metagenome assembly OGIK01 (sample SAMEA2581956, study PRJEB24529) | metagenome | biome: Human gut stool | place: China | collected 2011
GTTACTACGACTGGGCAGTTACAAGCCCATTACCTTTAGGTGATGGGTAGTTGACCATATGCCTCCTTACCAGTCCAACTCTGCTGCCGGAATCTTATGTTCATTCAAATAATTTTTACGGATCATGCCGTCACGGAGCTTCACCACCCGGTCAGCCATATCTTTGATAGCATCGTTATGCGTTACCATGACGATGGTGTTGCCGTATTTCTGGTTTACCGTCTCGATCAGCTTCAGGATTTCCTTGGAGGTCTTATAATCCAGTGCTCCTGTAGGCTCATCGCAGAGAAGAATGTCCGGATTCTTTACAATGGCACGGCCGATAGCAGTCCTCTGCTGCTGACCGCCGGAAAGCTGGTTGGGAAGCTTTCTCTGGTGCTCATAGATTCCCAGCGTATGGAGCAGTTCATCTACATCCAGCGGCTTATCACTGAGATAGGCTCCCACCTCTATATTCTCCCGCACTGTAAGATTTGGGATCAGATTATACATCTGAAAAATATATCCCAGATGCTTACGTCTGTACAAAGACAGTTTCTTCTCCGACATATCTGCCAGACGTTCCCCGTCTATGACCAGATTTCCCTCATCCGCACTGTCAATCCCACCGATAATATTCAGAAGCGTGGACTTACCGGAACCGGACGGTCCCAGAAGCACACAAAACTCCCCTCTCTCAATGTCAAGATCCAGCCCCTTCAGCACATCCACCCGGCTGTCCCCTGCACCAAAAGACTTCTTAATACCCTGTATCTGCAGAAACATTTTTTCATTCCTCCCTCATATCCACTTTCTGTGGAGCAAATTTCTTTCATATAGCACTGCTGTTTCATAGCAGTGTTATACTTCACTAACTTTAGGTTAGTATAAACTTACTTTATTGTCAACTGATTTTCGTAGTTTCGTAAAATTTTATGGATATAAACCATATTTCTGCGCATCCCTTATGACCTTTTTTCTTATCTGTTTTTAATATCTGGCTTCCACAAATTTGGGGTAACTCATCACTACTACACTATTCGCCCCAGCATAGCCAGGGATTAACTCTTTCATTTGTATGAAACCAAGTCTGAACCGCAGAAAAAGATTGGATAGTTCCCTTTAGTATGCCCTGTCCTGTTTATAGTTTTGAATATCAAAATATATTGACTTTTCTTTTTTACCTTGTTATATTTTTTTCTGAAGTAACTGCTGTCCGGCAGTCTGCAAAGTAGCAGGCTGCCCCCAGAAAAGGAATTATCCATGAACACTCTCAGAAAAATATATTGCAGGGCTTTTCAGAAAGCTTTTCACATTGCAATTCCCTTTTTACCTTACAGAAAACCCAAAATCGCAGGAAGCGTCAAAGAACTCCCTGAGATCATCATGCGCCACAAATGTACTCATGTACTGATCATTACAGATGACGGTATCATGAAGCTTGGACTTACCAGAAGACTGGAAAAAGCTTTAAAGGAGGCCGGTATCCCCTATACCATTTATGATAAAACAGTTGCCAACCCTACTACTGTCAATGTCCGCGAAGCCCTGGAGCTTTACCATAAAGAGGGCTGTGATGCCATCATCGGTTTCGGCGGCGGTTCCAGCATGGACTGTGCCAAAGCAGTCGGTGCCTGTGCGGTCAAACCCAATCAGTCTCTGGCTCAGATGAAGGGAATCCTGAAGGTGCATAAGAATATTCTTCTATCCTGCAAAGCGTTTTTTATAAAAATATCAAAATACAGGAACCTGCAGACTCTCAATAGTTACCTGATATCTATATTATATAAGGAAATAATGTATTATGACAGAAACAGAAATTAAAGAAATCGTTCAGAAACAACGCAGCTATTTTTACACAGGTGCCACTTTACCGGTAGAAAAAAGGCTGGATGCCTTAAAAAAATTAAAGACCTGTATTCAGAAATATGAACCACTGATCAATGAAGCACTGAAACGTGACCTTGGAAAAAGTAACTTTGAATCCTATATGTGTGAAGTGGGACTTGTGCTCTCAGAACTCAGCTACATGATCCGCCATACACCTTCCTATGCAAAAGAAAAAACAGTACTGACTCCCCTTGCCCAGTTCGCTTCCAGAAGCTATAAGAAGCCATCTCCTTATGGTGTTGTCCTGGTTATGAGCCCATGGAATTATCCTTTCCTGCTCACCATTGATCCGCTGATCGATGCGATTGCAGCCGGAAATACAGTTGTACTGAAACCAAGTGCCTACTCTCCTCACACCAGCCGGGTGATTGAAACCATTATCACCGAATGTTTTGATCCCCGGTATGTGGCTGTGGTAAACGGCGGACGTGCGGAAAATAACACTCTTCTCAATGAACATTTTGACTATATTTTCTTTACAGGAAGCCAGCATGTTGGCAGGGAAGTAATGGCAAAAGCATCTGTACATCTGACCCCGGTTACCCTGGAGCTGGGCGGTAAAAGCCCCTGCATTGTAGAGAAAAGTGCCAACCTGAAACTTGCAGCCAGAAGAATTGTATTTGGAAAATATCTCAACTGTGGTCAGACCTGTGTAGCACCTGATTATATTTACTGCGACAGAGAAATCAAGGATGAACTGATCCGACAGATCCAGAAACAGATCAGGAAACAGTTTGGTTCCACACCTCTGAATAATAAGAATTATGGGAAAATTATTAATGAAAAGCACTTTACTCGTATCTGCAATCTGATCGATCCCAGCAAGGTAGTCTGCGGCGGTGACAACAATCCGGGAGCTCTTCAGATCGCTCCTACTGTTATGGATAATGTAACCTTCGGGGATGCAGTAATGCAGGAGGAAATCTTCGGTCCTGTGCTTCCTGTGCTGGCCTATGATTCCCTGGATGAGGCCATCGAAAAGGTCAACTCCATGGCACATCCTCTGGCACTATATATCTTCACCTCCGACAAAGAGGCTGCGGAAAAAGTTACTTCCCACTGTGGATTCGGAGGCGGATGTGTCAATGACACCATCATCCACCTGGCAACCAGTGAGATGGGATTTGGCGGCTTTGGTGAAAGCGGAATGGGTTCCTACCATGGCAAAGACGGTTTTCATACCTTCTCCCACTATAAGAGTATTGTAGACAAAAAAACATGGCTGGATCTGCCAATGAGATACCAGCCATATAGAAAAATTTATGAAAAATTATTGAGGAAGTTCCTGAAATAAGGAACTTTCTCAGGATTGATTCCCCTTATCAGCTCTGCTAACCAGTTGATTACGAATTTCCTGCATCCGGTTATCCAACTGAGCACTCTGGGTGGCACACGCCAGAAGCTCCTCCTGCAATTGCTGTGCCTGATCTGCCGGGATATCTTTTTTATAGCGAAGCTTATGTTCCAGACTTGCCCAGAAATCCATGGCAATAGTTCGAAACTGGACTTCCACATTTACCATTTTTTTGTTTTTCTGCAGAAAGATAGGCACCTGCACGATCAGATGCAGGCTTCTGTAACCACTGGGTTTTGGATTTTTTATATAATCTTTTTTCTCGATCAGTACAATATCATCCTGACGTAGAAAGCTGTCTGCCAACTCATAGATATCCTCCGGAAAAGAACAGATTACCCGGACACCTGCGATATCCTTGATATTTTCTTCTATAGCAGTTAAAGACATGGGAATATTTTTTCTGCGTATTTTCCGCACAATGCTGTCATAAGATTTAATTCTGGTTTTAATACCCTCGATAGGATTTTTATCATATTCCAGGGAATACTCCTGATTCAGCACTCTGAATTTTGTCTCAATCTCCATGACAGCACACTGATAGTAAGACATCAGCAGATCAAAGGGCCTTTTATTTTTCTGGATCATTTCCAGAAATTCTTCAGACAGCAGACTCCTGCGGATCAGCTCGTCCTTTCTGGCTTCTATACGGTTTTTTCGTTCCGACATAATTTCTTCAAAATTTTTCAAATGTTCCTCCCCCTCTTACAGTTTTGTATAATTACTATAGCAATCCTCGTAAATAATGCATTTAATAGGCTCGCTATAAACTGTTCACTTTTTTCAGCAACAATAAATCAAAAACTATTATAACACAATTCCCGCAAAGAGTAACCATTCTCGTTACTGTTTATTCCATTCTCGGTAACGTCTCAGTAACGCAACCAGTAAACCAGCCAGTAAACAATAACCCATTCTTCTTTTCTTCACAAAACACTTGTTCTTTATCATCAAACATGGTATTCTTATTTTGCTGCAGACTGTTATCGTAATTCAGGAAAATACCGTAACACCAGCCATTTCATTACTTACAGTATTTTCCTGAATTTCTATAAATGGTATGTTGCAGATATAATATATTGCAAATATGCACTACATCTATAGCAATCCTCTTAAATGTATCATTTACGAGGACTGCTATACAATTTTATATAATACAGGAGACTCAACACATGGATGGATATGAATTTGAATATCAATGTGCAAAGATACTAAAGCGAAAGCATTTTTCTAAAATAAAAGTAACCCAAAGCTCCGGAGACCAGGGAATCGATATCATTGCTTTCAAACATCGAAAAAAATATGGGATACAATGTAAATATTACACCCATCCCGTTGGAAATAAAGCTGTTCAGGAAGCCTATGCAGGTGCAAACTTCTACGACTGCGATAAAGCTGTTGTAATGACAAATATAACCTTTACAAAGTCAGCAACCCAGCTTGCACAGAAACTGGATGTTGAACTATGGCCTGACTGCCCTGTTACACCCTTTTACAGTTTACCGTTTAAAATCATGAGTTTATTAAATGCAGTGCTTTTTCTTTACGCAGTGCTCGCATTTCTCTCCCTGAAACCTGAATTTGATTTTATTCATCTTCCCTTTGTTCCTGATACCCTGACGCTGGTCATCATTCTTACAGCTTCTATTTCCGGTATCTTCGGCTGGAGTTTTTTTCTGTGTAATCTCATTGCTGCAGGCGCATACCTTTATCTTGCATTTCATACACTCATTCTGCCGACATATGCAGAAACAGGCAGCTGCACAAATATACACATGCTTTCCCTGATTCCGGCAGGCGTATATCTGCTTCATGCAGGATGGATAAAAATCAGGAAATAAAAGTCTTATGAATAACTATTATAATGCTCAGTTTCTTAATTTGCCAAAAAGCATCCCTGCTCGTGAGAACAAAGCACTCCTACTGCCTGTAAATAGGCATAGATGACCGTTGTTCCCATGAACTTCATGCCGCGTTTTTTCAAATCTTTTGATATACAATCAGACTGTTCAGAAATCCTTCGTCCAGATGCTCCGGTATTTCAAAAAATACATCTATTTTTCCAGGTTCTGCGGAACGGTCTTCAAAGGCAGGGAAAATAAAGCCACATTTTGGAGTTCCGGCATTGTAATCTTTATCTACCGGAGCCACCACACAGATCAGGAAACTGTATATTTCTTCTGATTCCCACTGTTCGCTGTGGTCTGAGCCTTTCTTGGGGATATCATATATTCCATGATAAATATAAATTCCAAACTCCTGTCCCCGCAAGCGGTTTGTTCTATTTGATGAATCTCTTGTACTGTAGATCCCCTCTGCAAGCTGTTCACAGAGAGTCTGAACCAGAAGATCATCTTTTAATCCGTATTGTGATAATGCCATCAGCAGTTTGTGGATACTGTCATATGCCATATCCCCTTCAGGGAATTTATAACACTTTAACTGTTCATTTGTTTTTGAAAAAGGAATGGTTTTCGCAAGATCCAGATTTACCTGCTGATCATGTTTGCTCATATTTTTGAAGTTTACATTGAAGGTATTATCTATGTATCCCTCGTCATCTATATATGCTCCTGCTGCACGCACAAAGCAGTTTCTGGATAATGTCATCCTGCGGGTTAATTCCAGCATATCATTTCGGTTGATCTTTGTATCTTTTTTATTCATCAAAATGGTTCCATCCTCTCCAAAAAGCTTTTCTTTTATGGTCAGTATATCATACTTAAATAAAAAACTAAATTCCAATTCTACATATTACCACCTATTTTGAGTATAATACACTTAAGATTCTATACAACATACAGCAGACTAACACATGGATGGATATGAGTTTGAATATCAGTGTGCAAAAATACCCTGATTCCCACCTGTGTATCTGCCGCATGCAGGATGGTTACAACTACAGATACGTAAACCTTAAACAAAAGAATACCGCTGTGTAATGTAACAAAAAAGACCCTGAAGAACTGTATTTCTACAATTCTCCAAGGTCAAATTTTACGTTTGGACACTTTGGGGCTGGTTGGCTATTTTACCTCTTTAGAGGATATTTCGCTTTGCCCCATAACAATATACTAATTATGCATTCTTCTCAGCGATAGCTGCCTGTGCTGCTGCAAGACGAGCGATCGGTACACGGAATGGTGAGCAGGATACATAGTTAAGACCGATCTTGTGGCAGAATTCTACAGAAGACGGATCTCCACCATGCTCGCCGCAGATACCTACGTGAAGGTTCGGGTTAACCGGTTTGCCGAGTTCGATAGCCATCTTCATCAGCTTGCCAACGCCAACCTGATCCAGTTTTGCAAATGGATCGTTCTCGAAGATCTTAGCGTCATAGTATGCGTTGAGGAATTTACCTGCATCATCACGGGAGAAGCCATATGTCATCTGAGTAAGGTCGTTTGTACCGAAGCAGAAGAAATCTGCCTCTTTAGCGATCTCATCAGCTGTAAGAGCTGCTCTCGGGATCTCGATCATTGTACCAACTTCATACTGAAGGTCAGAACCAGCGGCTTTGATCTCAGCATCAGCTGTCTCAACTACGAATTTCTTAACATATTTAAGCTCTTTTACATCACCAACAAGTGGGATCATGATTTCCGGTTTGATTGTCCAGTCCGGATGAGCTTTCTTAACTTCGATTGCTGCGCGGATAACTGCTGTTGTCTGCATCTTAGCGATTTCAGGATAAGTAACAGCAAGACGGCATCCACGATGTCCCATCATCGGGTTGAACTCATGAAGAGAAGCGATGATAGTCTTGATCTGCTCTACAGTTTTGCCCTGAGCATCTGCAAGTTTCTTGATGTCAGCTTCATCTGTAGGAACGAACTCATGAAGAGGCGGATCCAGGAAACGGATAGTAACAGGGTTACCTTCCAGAGCTTCAAAGAGACCTTTGAAGTCATCCTGCTGATATGGAAGAACTTTTTCAAGTGCTTTCTCTCTCTCTTCTGCTGTTTCGGAGCAGATCATTTCACGGAATGCATCGATACGTCCCTCACCAAAGAACATATGCTCTGTACGGCAAAGACCGATACCTTCTGCACCAAGCTCTACAGCTTTCTTAGCATCTGCAGGAGTATCTGCGTTTGTACGAACTTTCATTGTTCTGTACTTGTCAGCCCATGCCATGATGCGTCCGAACTCACCAGCGATTGTAGCGTCTACAGTCGGGATGATTCCGTCGTAGATGTTACCGGTTGTACCATCGATGGAGATGAAGTCTCCTTCGTGGAATTCTTTACCAGCAAGTGTGAATTTCTTGTTTTCTTCGTCCATAGCGATATCACCGCATCCGGATACACAGCACTCACCCATACCACGGGCAACAACTGCTGCGTGAGATGTCATACCACCACGAACTGTCAGGATACCCTGAGCAGATTTCATACCTGTGATGTCTTCCGGAGATGTCTCAAGACGTACAAGTACGACTTTTTCTCCTCTTTCAGCCCATTCAACAGCGTCATCAGCTGTGAATACGATCTTACCGCAAGCAGCTCCAGGAGAAGCGCCAAGGCCTTTACCCATTGGTGTAGCAGCTTTAAGGGCAGCAGCATCAAACTGTGGGTGAAGAAGAGTATCAAGGTTACGTGGGTCAATCATAGCTACAGCTTCTTCTTCTGTTCTCATTCCCTCATCAACAAGGTCACAAGCAATCTTTAAAGCAGCCTGAGCTGTTCTCTTACCGTTACGTGTCTGAAGCATATACAGTTTACCATGCTCTACAGTAAACTCCATATCCTGCATGTCTCTGTAGTGTTTTTCAAGTGTTTCGCAAACCTGTTTGAACTGTACGAATGCTTCCGGGAATTTCTGTTCCATTTCGGAGATGTGCATAGGTGTACGAACACCGGCAACAACGTCTTCACCCTGAGCATTTGTAAGGAATTCACCAAACAGACCGTTAGCTCCTGTAGCAGGGTCACGTGTGAAGGCAACACCTGTACCACAGTCATCACCCATGTTACCAAATGCCATCATCTGTACGTTAACTGCAGTACCCCAGGAATATGGGATATCGTTGTCACGACGATATACATTTGCACGTGGGTTGTCCCATGAACGGAATACGGCTTTGATAGCACCCATTAACTGTTCCTTAGGATCAGTTGGGAAATCAGCACCGATTTTTGCTTTATATTCAGCTTTGAACTGTTCTGCTAACTCGTGAAGGTCTTCTGCTGTAAGTTCAACGTCCAGCTTAACACCTCTGTCAGCTTTCATCTTATCGATAAGTTCTTCGAAATATTTCTTTCCGACTTCCATAACTACGTCAGAGTACATCTGGATGAATCTTCTGTAGCAGTCCCATGCCCAACGAGCATTGCCGGATTTTTCAGCAAGTACGTTAACAACGTCTTCGTTTAAACCAAGGTTCAGGATAGTATCCATCATACCTGGCATAGAAGCTCTCGCACCAGAACGAACGGAAACAAGCAGAGGATTTTCTTTGTCACCGAATTTCTTTCCGGTAACTCCTTCCATTTTGGTGATTGCTTCCATGATCTGAGCCATGATCTCATCATTGATCTGTCTTCCGTCTTCATAGTACTGAGTACAAGCTTCTGTTGTGATTGTGAAGCCCTGCGGTACAGGAAGACCAAGGTTTGTCATTTCAGCAAGGTTAGCACCTTTACCACCCAGAAGGTTTCTCATAGTAGCGTTACCTTCTGTAAACATGTAAACCCATTTTGCCATTTTACATTTTCCTCCTAATTATTGTTCTTTTGTAACTGTTCAGCATTCTGTTGTGAAGTAACTGAACAGCTGCACCTTTCGCACATAAGTAAATATATGTTTCTTATGCGCACATAATTATTTTATAGAGTTTGTGTCGTTTCGTCAAGGTTATTCTGCTAAAATTAGCTAAAATTTTTATACATTCTGCATAATGTGATTTATTTTATTATTCTTATTATTGTTAAGGTTTTCTCAGTCCTTTATTCTGGTCTTTATCTATATTTTTCTCTCACATCTCATATATAACAGGAAAAAACGGGAAGCAAAACAGATAAGTTGATCTGCCCGGCTGCCCGTTTATAATTTTTATCAATTATTTCTTTCTGCCTTTTTTCATGTTCAGTACCAGATGTCTCGGCATACCATTTACCATAATAGGCTGATAATCTCCCTGGATCAGAGGTTTAATATAGTCTACAAAATCCTTAGTTACGTTTGTAGCATCTTTATTCATCCATTCTCTCGGAACAAGTTTCTCCTCATTTGCGATTCTGTGTACATCGTAGATACCTGTAGCTGCCATGTAGGGATCATCGGAAACGCGGTCGATAACAACCATCTTACCTGTGTCACCTTCATCTGCAGCTTTAACTGCAGCACCACCTACCATGAATGCTTCATCAATATCCACTCTGGATGCCATATGGGAAGCACTTCTCTGTAATGTGGAAAGTTCAACAGCTCTTGTCTTGCATCCGCACTCCGCTGCCAGGAAGTTTGCCAGATAAGTGGCTGTTCCCTGAAGCTGTTTGTGTCCAAATGCATCCACATAGTCTCCCACGCTTCCAAGCTCACATACATATCTTCCGTCTGCCAGCTTGATTCCCTCGGAAACTGCGATTACAATAGATGCTTTTTTATTCAGAAGATCTTTTACTTTTGCAAGGAATTTCTCAACATCAAAAGGCACTTCCGGCAGATAGATCAAATCCGGTCCGTCGCAGTCCTCAGATTTTGCCAGTGCTGTGGCACCTGTAAGCCATCCGGCATTACGTCCCATAATCTCCATGATCGTAATCATATTTTTCTTATAAGTAAGTCCCAGTGCATCGCGGATCACTTCTTTTGTGGATGCGCCGATATATTTTGCAGCACTTCCGAATCCGGGTGTATGGTCTGTCAGCGCCAGGTCATTGTCGATTGTTTTCGGAACACCAAGGAACTTCTGAGTCTGTCCTGTGAGAATCGCATAATCAGACAGTTTCTTGATCGTATCCATGGAATCATTTCCGCCAATGTAGATAAACGCATAGATATCCAGTTTATTTAAGATCTCAAAAATTTTCTCATAAATTGCTTTATCTTCGTGAATCTCAGGAAGCTTGTAACGACAGGAACCTAAAAATGCAGATGGTGTTCTCTTGAGTAATTCGATATCCAGTTCTGAATGAATCTGTGTTGACAGATCAATATACTGTTCATCCAACAGTCCCTGAATGCCGTGAAGCATTCCGTATACTTTGTCAAATCCTCGTTCAATGGCATTCTTATAAACTCCGGCAAGACTGGAATTGATTACTGCAGTAGGTCCTCCTGATTGTCCAACAATGATATTTCTTTTTTTCGCCATAGCAATGACCTCCTTGTTTTCACGTTTTGTGCATTATGTCTTAGAGTGTGTCTGAAAAATGCTTTACGCAAGATGTGCGTCGCAATTTTTCAGACACGCTCTGGTCCCGCAGGACTCGTTGAGGTAAATTGTAACAAATATTTTTTTATTTGTCAATCATTTATTGTGGTTTTTACACATATGATTTCTGTATTTCGTCACTATATCAGTGTATTTTTCAATTTACCACGACATTTCAGATCTATTTTTGTATATTTATAACTATAATTAATCCGGCCCATGTGTTATACTTATAGACAGATTGATTCCGGCATCAACTTATAGCAATCAAAACCTTTTTTAAAAATTGCCGGACATCAATGTCCGTGACTATTCGGTACCTTCGCAGTTACGAACCAAAATGCATTTCAAATCACCTTCGGTGATTTGCAGGATACTGCCTGCTGAACAGTTACACAATATTTATCGATCAAGGAGGATTCATTTATGATCCATACAATTGAAAACGACTATCTTAGAGTATCTGTAGACGATCATGGTGCTGAGCTTTGCAGCATTTTTGATAAAGTACATAACAGAGAAGTGATCTGGCAGGCAGATCCTGCTTACTGGAAACGTCATGCACCGGTTCTTTTTCCTAATGTGGGACGTCATTTTGAGGATCATTATCGCATCAACGGGGTCGAATATCCTTCCAGTCAGCATGGATTTGCCAGGGACAGCGAATTCACCTGCGTGGATATGACTGCTGATTCCATCACCCATAGGCTGAAATCTTCTGATGCCACAAGAGAAAATTATCCATATGATTTTGAGCTGAAGATCAAGCATGTTCTGGAGAAGAATCGGGTCAGTGTATGCTGGGAAGTGATCAGCCTTAATGATGAAACCATGTATTTTACAATCGGCGGCCATCCTGCATTCAATGTACCTGCCGGAGGAATTGGCTCCCAGGAGCAATATCATCTTACTTTTGACGGTCAAGATACCCTCTCCTATCTGCTGATCGATATGTCATCAGGCACCGCGGTCGCAGATAAAGCTTATACACTTGAGCTTGAGAATGGTTCCTGCCTTATTGGTGCCCACATGTTTGACAAAGATGCCCTTATTTTTGATGACCAGATTGAAAAAGCCGGTATCGCTTTCCCTGACGGAACTCCTTATCTGGAACTGAGCTGTCATGGATTTCCAAGCTTTGGCATCTGGTCCGTCCCGGGTTCTCCTTTTGTATGTCTTGAACCATGGATGGGACGCTGTGATGATTTTGGATTTAAGGGCGAGCTTCCGGAAAAGAAATATATCAACACTCTGGACAAGGATGAAATTTTTACTGCATCATATGAAATAAAAATTTATTAATTTTCTCCATTTATCCTGAAAGCTGTGCTATAATGTCACAGTATATGAAAGTCATCCTGTCCGGTATCCACGAATTTACCCATGCAGACATGACTGATTCATGGCAGCCACTCAGGACTTTCATAGAAAAACACAGGAGGAAATTTCCATGACTAGAGAAGAATTTCAGAAGCTGACACAGGATGTTGTACTGCTCGACGGTGCTACCGGTTCCAATCTTATGGCCGCCGGAATGCCAAGAGGAATCTGTACAGAAGCATGGATCATGGAGCACAAAGAAGTTCTGCAGAATCTGCAGAAGGCTTATGTTGAAGCAGGAAGCCAGATCGTATACGCACCTACTTTCGGCGGAAACCGTTACAGTCTCGTACTTCACGGACTGCAGGATAAGCTTGCGGAAATGAACCATGCACTTGTAAATATTTCCAGAGAGGCAGTAGGACATAAGGTCTATGTTGCCGGTGATATTACCACAACAGGCAAGATGATGGAGCCTGCCGGTGATCTCACCTATGAGATGGCATATGAAACATACTGTGAACAGATTAAGGTTCTTGAGGATGCAGGTGTTGATCTGATCGCTGCGGAAACCATGATCAATATCGAGGAAACACTTGCTGCACTGGATGCTGCTGCATCCGTAAGTTCTCTTCCTGTAATGTGTACAATGACCGTAGAAGCTGACGGAAGCATTTTCAGCGGAGGAAATGCTGTGGAGGCTGCGATCGCCCTTGAGGGTGCAGGTGCTGTGGCAGTTGGGATCAACTGTTCTGTAGGACCTGACCAGCTGGTATCCGTTGTCCGCAATATCAAAGAGAACGTATCCATTCCTGTCATCGCCAAACCTAATGCCGGTATGCCGACGATTGATGATCAGGGAAATGCCATTTACAGTATGGACGCCAAAAGCTTTGCAGAACATATGAAGGTTCTGATCGAAAATGGTGCGTCTGTTGTCGGAGGATGCTGTGGTACTACTCCGGAATTCATCCGCGAGATAAGCAGAAGCCTCGGAAGATAGATTTTGTATCTTCGACAGCCATAGTCAGACGAATAACGAATATTCGCAGCCAAAGCAGGGAACTTTCCTGATTCGGTTAAAGAGGGATATGACTCAAAAAAGCACATAACTTAGGATAGAATCTGTCTCAATCCGAGATATTCTCATCCTCTGTTATGTGCTTTTTGGTAATTGTCCGGCTTTCCTCTGTCCTGATCCTGCGAAAATACCATGACAATTCTATAAACAGTTGCGCTTTTTATTATCTGCTTTTCATCTACTTCACTTTGATTGCTTTTTTCGGGCACATCTCCTGGCAGCAGAAACAGCGGATACACTTTCTGTAATCATATACCGGCGGCTTTCCTTTGCCTTTTCTGAAATCCACAGCTTTCCCCGGAACCGGACAGCTCTGCACACAGATCCCGCAGCGGACACATTTATCAGCTTCTATATATGGTTTTTTCTGAAAAATGTTTAACGCTCCCGCCATTCTTGTCCAGATATTCTTTCGCACTTCTGTACGGTCTACATTAAAAGCCGGATTTCCGTATTTTTTCACTGCCTCTGCCATGGAAATCTCCCCGTCTGGTATCAGAAGGGTAATCTCCTCTTCTTTCCATGTACCAAGTCCCATTTTCTCGCCATGATAGTTCGTCGGAACCATCTCCGGTTTCAGATAAACCAGACGGCTGAATACACTGTCCAGTGCAACCGGATCTGTGGACATCAGCAGTACATTCATAGGAACCGGATCTCCCGAACCCGGTCCGTTGCCCTCCATGGCCACAATCCCATCCATCACATACAGCTTCGGTGCCACACATTTATTCAGATCAATAAGCATTCTGGCAAAGCTGTCTGCACTCGGGTACTGCGTGTGCCCCTTCGCTTTATGGAATCCATATACAAACCCATAACTGTTCTTAACCGCACCGGTGATACGTTCTAATGCATGTGTTTTCATCTTACTCAGGGAAATCACGCAATCCTGCTCCAACAGTTCTTTTGGCAGGATAAATTCCTTTGCCTGGGCTCCCTGCGGATAAGAAGTTTTCACGCCCTCAGAATAATCAACAGCCGGAATATGATATTTCTCCAGATAAGTATCCATTCCTGTTCCGCGGATCACTGCCCGGGTGGTTCCATGACCGCAGGAATCCGCAAGCACAATATTCTCATACCCACTTTCCCTCAGGATTCCCGCAAAAGCTCCTACTACAACCGGATGTGTGATCACCGCTTTCTCTACCTCTGCTTTTTTCAGCAGATTCGGCTTCAGCAGGATCTTCGCATCCTTTGGGATCAGAGTTTCCAGACCACCCAGAAAATCCAACCCCTGTTTCAGCAGCATATGAATTTTTTCTTCATCATATTCCCAGCAGGGAAGTAATACCACTTTACTTTTCACCAAATTCACACACCTTTATCATCTCCTGACAGATTCACCTGTCTCAGTGCTTTTCTTACCGGCAAAATACATGCCGGCACTACAGAGAGACAGTCTACACCCATCCTCAAAAATTCTTCTGTCAGGGCAGTGTCTGCTGCAAGTTCCCCGCAGATACAGACACGTCTGTTTTCTGCATGTCCCGCTTCGATCACCATTTGAATCATACGCAGCACTGCCGGGTGATGGTCATTATATTTCTTTCGCAGAAGCGGATTCTGTCTGTCCATTGCCAGTGTATACTGACTCAGGTCATTAGTTCCAAGGCTCAGGAAATCTACTCTTCCGGCAAGCTCCCGGCTGATCATGACTGCTGCCGGAGTCTCGATCATGATTCCTGTCTTAATATGTTTGTACAGAATCCCTTTTTCGTCCAGCCCGCTCTTTACTTCCCGGATAATCTCTTCGATCTCATCCATTTCCTCTTCTGAGCTGATCATCGGATACATCAGTGCCAGGTTTCCATAGGCACTCGCCCTGAAAATCGCCCGAAGCTGTGCCTTGAACATTCTTTTTCTGTCAAGGCAGAGACGGATTCCTCTGTTCCCCATGATCGGATTTGTCTCGTCCGGGATATTCAGATATTCTGCCTGCTTGTCTGCTCCGAGATCTGCCGTACGGATCACAGTGAGCTTTTCTCCCATGGTCTCCGCAATCTTTTTGTATGCAAGAAACAGCTCATTTTCACGAGGATAATTTTCTCTTCCAAGATACTGGAATTCACTGCGCAGAAGACCAATCCCGGCAGCTCCGTAATACAGCACACTGTTCAGGTCATCCATATTTCCGATATTGGCATAGATTTCAATTTTCCTGCCATCTTTTGTGATATCCGGTTCTCTCCTTAATTTCAGAAGTTCTTCCCTTTCTTCTTTATCAGCCTGCCTGCGGATCTCATATTCTTTTTTTACCTCTTCATCCGGATCAATATACAAAGTTCCGGTATATCCGTCCACAATAGCCTGCCGTCCGTCCCACTCCGAATCTGTGTCAATTTCCAGCAGAGCCGGTATATTCATTGTTTTTGCCATAATGGCCGCATGAGACATATCGGAACCATGGTGGGTAACAATAGCCATCAGTTTATCCTTATCCATCTCCATCAGTTCTGTTGGAGTGATACTCTCCGTCACAACGATCACAGGTTCATCCCCAAGATCTATCCTGGGAGAGATACCTCCCAGTTCACCGATCAGGCGGTCGGAAATCTCCCGCATATTATCCAGCCGTTCTTTAATCGCAGGCTCTTCCAGATTTCTGAAAGTCTTAAGCATCTCATCCCTTGTAGTCATTACCGCATAGGCAGAATTTACTTTTTCACTCTGTATGACACTCTCAATGGCACGCTGAAAGCTTTTTCCATCCAACAGGTTCTTCTGTCTGAGAAAAATCTCTGCCTGAGTTCCCTGAGTTATGCAGTTTTTTTCATATAACTCCTCCAGCTGTTCCATGACTCTGCTGCGCGCCTGCCGGAAAATATTCAGTTCTGCTTTCACATCTGTGATTTCGTACTGGCGCATCTGATATTCACTTTTATGATAATACAGTATTTTACCGATGGCAATTCCGGAAAAGGCACCGGTTCCCTTGTAAACATCCATATTAACTCCTTAGTCGATTAACCTCTTAGTCGCAGGCAGCCTTAAATTCAGTCCAGTTCTTCTGATACTGTGCGTCTGCGTCCTGGCTTACATTCTGGACGATCTCGCCCTTTGTAACGTCATCCGGAACTACCAGATCCGGATTTACCAGCTCATCTGCTGCTTTATTTGTACTGTAATAGCCGATATAATCTGTGCATTTCGCTGCAACCTCCGGCTGCATGATATAATCCATGAAAGAATATGCCGCATCTTTATCTGGCGCTTCACTTGGAATAAACATACCCATAATACCAAATCCAAGTCCTTCTTCCGGATATACCACCTTCAGATCAGGATTCTCAGCCAGTGCAGCTGTTACCTGTGAAGTGTAAAGGAATCCTACGCTTGCTTCTCCGTTGAGAAGTGCATTCTGTGTATTGTCATCCTGGATCAGACGTACATTCGGAGCAAGCTCCAGAAGCTTCTCTCCTGTTTTCTTGATCACGTCTACGTCCTCTTCATTCATGCTCTCTCCCATAGAAAGCTGAGTGATACCATTGATCACACGATAGTTTGCAGTCAGTGCAATGCTGTCCTCAAGAGACGGATCCCAGAGGTCTTTATATCCTTTGATATCAATATCCACCTGTTCCGGATCGTAAACGATCAGCGGGATGCCTGCTCCGTAAGGAACTGTGTATTCATCATCCGGATCATAGAACTGTCCCTGATATAATGGGTTGATATTTCCGATATTCTCCAGAGAATCCTTGTCAAGCTTCTCTGCAAGTCCTTCCTGGATCGCAGTTTCCAGAATATAATCATCTGCGATCACGATATCATAGTCGCCGCCCTTTGCCATGGAAAGCTTCTCAAGCATGGTTTCATCTGTATCGAAGTTTGAATAAACAACTTTAACTCCTGTCTCTTTTTCAAAATCATCCAGAACTTCCTGCGGGAACATTCCCTCCCAGGTAAAAAGAACAAGTTCTTTATCATCTCCTGCATCCTTGAATCCGGTGAATGCTGTTCCTGCCATTAATGCACACATTACTACTGCAAGTACTCTTTTTTTCATAAACAGTCTCCCTTCTTATGCCCTGCATTGTTGTCTGTAGCAGCCCCAATCCGCCTTCCACTGTATCGACAGACAGCGGCTGTCCTTTTTTACTTTGCTTTTACTTTTGTCCATAGTTCCGCAAATTTCTGCTTGATCTTCGGCTGCTGATAAGCAAAGATTTCGTTATTCGGATTGGTTGTATCCGGAATATAAGAACTGATTCCAGCATAGTCCCCCTCCTTCATTGTTTCAAAAGCACTCTTCACTGTAGAAGTATACCCTACTTCTTCCGTATTGGAAAGAGCAGATTTATCACTGATCATAAAATTAATAAATTCATGGGCAAGCTGTACTTCGCTGCAGTCCTTTGTGATAACCATTGCATCATTCCATCTGTTGGTTCCCTGTTCCGGTGTGAAGTAGTCCAGATTCGGGTTTTCGCTGATAATGTACGATGCATCTCCGGAGTACACAACTGCCAACGCTTTGTTTCCTGAAATCATGTTGTCGATCACATCATCGCCTGCATAGATCGGATCCATAGTGTCACGCTGATCGATCAGCCACTGATAAGCCTCCTCAATCTCAGCTTCATTTGTAGTATTCATAGAATACCCAAGTGCTTTTAATGCTATCATAAAGGAATCTCTCTCAGAATCATACATGTAAATATTTCCTTTATATTTAGGATTACACAGAAGGTTCCATCCATCTTTCAGATCAGCCTCATCTACTACTGTCTTATCATAAAGGATTCCTACTGTTCCCCAGAAATATGGACAGGAATAACGGTTGCCCGGATCATAGCTCTGGTTCGTGACATCATCCAGTAGATTTTTCTTATTCGGAATTTCTTTCCAGTCAAGTGCCTGCAGATATTCTTCTTTGATCAGTCTCTCAATCATATAATCAGACGGGATCAGGACATCATAAGTCTCACCGCTTGAAAGCTTGGTGTACATCATCTCATTTGACTCAAAAGTCTCGTATACGATGGTACAATCATACTCTTTCTCGAAATCCTCCAGCAGAGAAAGATCCATGTACTCTCCTGCATTGTAAACTTTCAGCACATGAGTGGACTGTGCCACGAATCCCCATTTGATCAGCCCTGCCGTAACAGCAACAACCAGAACTACAGAGACAATTTTTACTGCTTTCCTGTTCAGCTTCCTGGCTTTATTCTTAAACTTCGGAAGCAGATTGGCCAAAAGCAGTACCACGATGATGACTACGATCACGATGGTTGACAGAGCATTGATCGTTGGATTGATACGCTTTGTCATATTATATACAACAATAGAGATATTCTTTACACCATTTCCTGATACGAAATAGGAAATAACGAAATCATCAAATGACATGGTGAATGCAAGCAGTGCGCCTGCGAAAATACCCTCTTTGATCATCGGCACGATAACCTTTGTCAGAGCCTGAAAAGGAGTTGCCCCAAGATCCATGGCAGCATTTGCCATATTAGGATCCAGAGCCCTTACTTTCGGATAAACGCTGGTAATTACATACGGAGTACAGAATGCAATATGTGCCAGCAGCATAGTCAGATATCCTTTTCGAAATCCCAGAGAAGAGAACAAGAGCATCAGGCTGATGGCTGTTACGATCTCAGGATTCAGGATCGGAATATTATTAATATTCAAAAGCAGCTCTTTGATTACCTTCTTTGATTTGGATAAGCCGATCGCTGTAATGGTTCCAAGTATTGTAGAAACAATGGTTGCAATGATCGCAATGGTAACAGATACATAAACCGCCTTAATTACTTCCCCATTACCGAGAAGTTCCTGATACCAGCGCAGGGAAAAGCCTGTAAATCTGGTCAGTGACTTGGATGAGTTAAAGGAAAAGATCATCGTCACCAGGATCGGCAGGTAAAAGAAAGCAAGGCAGAGTACTACATATAACATTGAGAAAAATTTATTATTACGTTTCATGCCGTCCTCCCTTATTCATCTTTATCCATCTTCTTCATCAGGCTCATAAAGATCAGAATGAGCACAGCCAGAATCAGAGAAATCGCACTTCCGAAGTTCCAGTCGCCAACAGAGATAAACTGAGACTCGATCAGGTTACCGATCAGCATGTACTGTCCGCCTCCGAGAAGTTTCGGAATAACGAATGTGGAAATAGACAGCAGGAATACCATCATGATTCCATTAAGCACACCGGGGATGGACAATTTCCAGATAACCTTTGTGAAGGTCTGGAATTTATTTGCACCCAGGTCATAGGCAGCCTCGATAAAGGATTTATCCATCTTGCTCAGGGATGTATGGATCGGGATGATCATAAATGGCATAAAGTTACAGACCAGACCAACCACTACGGAAAAGTCCGTATACATCATTGTCACCGGGGAAATCCCCAGTAATCCAAGCAAATGGTTGACGATGCCATTGTCTGACAGCAGGTTCATCCATGCATAGGTACGCAAAAGCATATTGATCCATTCCGGAATAGTTACCAACAGGATCAGAAGACTCTGGGATTTCTCCGGACATTTGGAAATAATATATGCCAGCGGATAACCAAGTCCCAGACAGATGACCGTCGTCAGGATTCCAAGCTTAAAGGACTTGAAAATAACGCTCATATACGTAGCTTCCAGGAATTTGCGGAAATTCTCCAGGGTGAAGGAGAACGTCAGCACTTCGTTTCCGTCTTCTGTAAATGCATATAATGCGATCAGTATCAGCGGGATGACAATGACCACAAATGCCCACACAAGATATGGTTTGATAAGATTTCTGTACTGTTTCATCAGTAGCTTCCCATCTTACACATAACATGGATGTCTTCAGGCCCGAATTTCAGTCCCACTTCCCTTCCGACTTCCGCATAATCTGTGGTATGAACCATATAAGTACGAAGTTCTGTCTCGATCAGGATTTCATAATGCACGCCCTTGAAGGTAATATTGCGCACGATTCCCCTGATCTTTGCCTGACCGGGATCTACGATATCCAGATCCTCAGGTCTTAATACAACTTCAATCTCTTCATTATCCTCAAATCCCTTATCCACACATTCAAACTCAAATCCGTCAAAAGCAACCAGATAATCACGGATCATGGTTCCCTCGATAATATTAGATTCACCGATAAAGCCTGCAACAAAACGGTTTTCCGGCTCATTGTAGATATCTGTAGGAGAGCCAATCTGCTGAATCTCACCGTTATTCATAACAACAACCGTATCTGACATGGACAGGGCTTCTTCCTGGTCATGGGTAACATAAATGAAAGTGATGCCGACTTCCTGCTGGATCTTCTTTAATTCTACCTGCATCTGTTTACGGATCTTTGCATCCAGTGCACCCAGGGGCTCATCTAAAAGCAGAACCTTCGGCTCATTTACCAAAGCTCTGGCAATGGCCACTCGCTGCTGCTGTCCACCGGAGAGCAGAGTTACATCTCTTTTCCCAAAGCCTTCCAGACCAACCATCTTCAGCATACGCTCCACCTTCTGGGCGATGACAGTTTTATCGACCTTCTTCAGGTTCAACCCGAAACCGATGTTCTCCGCCACATTTAAATGAGGAAAAAGAGCATACTTCTGAAACACAGTATTCACTTCTCTCTTGTACGGGGGGAGCTTGGAAATCTCAATCCCGTTAAACAGTACTTCTCCGTCACTTGGTTCTTCAAAGCCTGCAATGATTCGAAGGGTGGTTGTCTTTCCACATCCGCTGGGTCCCAAAAGTGTCAGGAATTCCTTTTCATAAATATCCAGATTGATGCCGCGCAAAACCTGCTGATCATCAAAATTCTTGGTCAGATTTTTTAACTCAATCAGTTTGTTCATCATCTTTTCCTTCCTCTGAATGTATTCTGTTTTTTTCTCTGTTTTTTATAATCCTGCTGTTCCAAAAGCATCTGCCGGCTGTTCAGAATGTTCGTAAAAACTATAACATTTACTTTTTCTTCTTTGTTATCAGTGAATAAACAATAAAAATAACCAGTGTAGCTGCCAGCAGAATGGTACACAACGCATTGATCTCCGGCGTCACTCCCGTTTTCAGCTGTGTGTACACCTTGATCGGCAGTGTAGACAAACGCGGTCCGTTTACAAAAATACTTATTACCACATCATCCATAGACATGGCAAACGCAAGCAGCGAACCTGAAATTACCGCCGGCATAATTAAGGGCAGCGTAATATCCCGGAAAGCCCGGAAAGGTCCTGCCCCCAGATCTCTGGCTGCCTCTTCCAGTGCCGGATCCATGCCTGCCAGTCTTGCCTTCACTTCCATCAGAATATAAGGCACACAGAATACCGTATGACCTATTAACAGTGTCAGCATGCCAAAGGGCAGGTTCAGCATATAAAAGAACGCCATCAGCACCATACCAAGGATGATCTCCGGTATCATTAACGGCAATATGGAAATGTATTCCAGCGCCCCTTTTGACTTCCAGTGAATCCTTGATAACCCAACTGCACCCAGAGTACCGATCACTGCACTAACCAGACAGCTTAATACCCCAAGGATCAGACTGTTTACCAGTGCTTCCAGCATTGCTCTGTCATGGATCAGTTCCTGATACCATTTCAGGGAAAAGCCTGTAAATTTCACCGGCAGTTTGGATTCATTAAATGAGAAAACGATCACTACTGCAATAGGGAGATACATCAGAAAGAAAATCAGCCCCATATAAAATCCGGCAAATCTTGAATTCTTTTTCATCCGATTCCCTCCAGTTCTCTGGCATTTGTCACTTTCCTGTAGATCATGATCAGTACAGTTGTAAGTACCATCATCACCACAGCAAGTGCTGCTGCAAAGGGCCAGTTACTTCCTCTTGTCATCTGATCCTGGATCAGGCTTCCGACAAGTACCACTTTATTTCCACCCAGGATATCTGCAATAAAGAACAGTCCCATGGATGGCACGAAAGTCAGGATCACACCCGAAAGCAGCCCGGGCAATGTAAGTTTCAGTATTATGGTAAAAAATGCCTGCAGTCTGGATGCACCAAGATCCCTGGCAGCCTCCACATAAGACCAGTCCAGCTTCTCTGCACTGGAGTATACAGACATGATCATAAACGGGAGAAGCACATAAATCATACCGATTACAATTGCCGGATAGCTGTACAGGATGGACAGCGGTTTCTCAATGATCCCGAGTTTTATCAATACAAAATTCAAAAGTCCTTTTTTCTGCAGAATGATGATCCAGCCATACAGACGAATCAGGGAATTTACCCAGAACGGCGTGGACAACAGAAGCTGTGCCTTTTTCTTTCTATGCTCCGGCAGCCTCGCCATGAAATACCCGAACGGATAGCCGATCAAAGCGATCACTATCGTACTGGTAAATGCCAGTTTCAATGATTCCACAAATGTGTTCAGGTATACAGGTTCCAGAATATTTCTGTAGTTGTCCAGCGTAAATTTCCAGGTCACCCCAAATCCTCTGGACGGCGTAGCAAAACTAAGCGCCACCATATAGATAAGGGGGCATACCACAAACACAATAGTAAAAATGTACAGTGGAAGTGCCATCCATGCAGAACTGTCAGAACGGTTTCTACGCTTCTTCATGAATATCCTCCCTGTCTACCAGTACTGCATCTGTCGGCAGGAAACTGCATCTTACTGTCTGGCCTTCTGCTACGGATGCGTCGATTCCGTATCTGCTGGCGATCAATTGTGTACCATCGCTCAGCTTCAGAGTTACACGAAGCTGACCTCCTGCGAAGTTCTTCTCTGTAACAGTCGCCTGTAAGCCCGATATACTATTCGTATCATGTATATCCGAAATCCCGCCTGCCACACTTATATCAACAGTGTATCCGTTATCTGTACCGGTATCACCGATTGCGGCAGCTTCCTGTAACAATATATTTTCACTTCTCACAGCCAGAGTTACGTTCTCTCCTGCTGTAAGGTGCTGTTTTGCCCATGTATCCTGCTGACTTGTTTCAAGCTTTACAATTACCTTGTCATTTCCAATTTTTACGATTGCATTCTCTCCTTGAATACTCTCTGCAACTCCATGCAGGATATTCGCATTTCCTACAAATGTTGCCACATAACTGGTCTTTGGATGATTATAGATCTCATCCGGTGTTCCGATCTGCTCTATGCGTCCGTCCCTCATCACCGCGATCCTGTCAGACATATTGATAGCTTCTTCCTGATCATGAGTGATATAGATAAATGTAATTCCCAGTTTCTTCTGCAGATGCTTCAATTCTATCTGCATCGCACGGCGAAGCTGCAGATCCAGTGCTCCCAACGGCTCATCCAGAAGCAGTACTTTGGGATTATTCACCAGTGCTCTCGCAATGGCAACTCTCTGTTTCTGACCGCCCGAGAGTTCGGAAGGCTTTCTTTTTTCATATCCTTCAAGCTGAACCAGTTCCAGCATCTGAGAAACTTTTTTCCTGATCTCACTCTTAGGAACTTTTTTCAGCTTCAGGCCATAGCCAATATTCTCCGCAACATTCATATGCGGAAAGAGCGCATAATTCTGAAATACCGTATTCACATCCCTCTGGTTCGGCTCCAGACCTGTCACTTCCCTGCCGTCCAGCCAGACACTTCCTGCATCGGGCTGTTCCAGACCGGCAATGATTCGCAGCGTTGTCGTCTTGCCGCATCCCGAAGATCCCAGCAAAGTAATAAACTCTCCTTTACTGATCTCAAGACTGATATTATCCAGAACTGCTTCGCCTTCTGTAAAACTTTTCTTTATCTCTTTCAGTTCAAGTGAAACCTCTGCCAACTATACTCAGCTCCTTTCCTATAAAAAAGTTACCAACTAAAAAAGATACAAAACCACGCGTAAAAGCTCTCGCCCCTACATCGGCTTATGCCAATGCTGACGCCTGTTACAGTGCCAGTCTCTGCATGGTTTCGCATCTGTATATGTCCATTTTTCCAATTATAGATATATCCGGTCCGTCCTGTTCCATCCAGTCTGCGGGCACTCCTGACCATGATGTCCACATAAGAAAACCGGAAATCAACCATTCTTCTTGATAGATTCCCGGTCATTATTTATTTGGTATAATCCAAAAGTTATATTAAAGGATAGGCCCGAAATTGTCAAGTAAATTTCTCTTTACAATCATGTGAATTATGTCCTCACATGACTGAAGTCACGTGCTTCCAGACGCTTTAGGCGTCAGACTAAATATCGGCGGATACGCCTGTAAC